>Ga0073928_10000702_pt1 | contig 73237 bp, 111 predicted proteins | sample PaiPotPPA55metaG_FD_76969 | JGI IMG/M metagenome (GOLD analysis project Ga0073928, IMG submission 76969) | Iron sulfur acid spring bacterial and archeal communities from Banff, Canada, to study Microbial Dark Matter (Phase II) - Paint Pots PPA... ...
TCTCTTCCATTCGGACTGCGACTTTTTCGCCAAACGACAGCGCTACAATGCTCGTCAAATCGCAGTCAGACTCTCGACGAAGCGACGATACAATTCCACCATGGGAAAATAGCGAAAGACTCAGACGCTTGACGACTCTGAGTGTTCGCTTGGTTCTCGTGTTCTAGAATCCTCGGAGCGAGCCTAATCCGATTTTTATCTGTGCTCTTATTTGGAAGTTCTAGTAGGCGAGTGGGTTGATGCTGATTCGCTTGCTCCACACATCGCTCGTGAAACCTTGCAGTTGGTTCAGGAAGTTGATGGTGTCTTTGGTCGTTGTCTCGGTTTGCATTGTCGTTCTCCTTGGCTTCGAGTGATTTGTCTCTATACCTATTAGACCACAAATTACATGGTTTGTGTCATGACGTACGTCACTGAAAGCAGATTCTCCGGCAGTGAGTGACGCACATCACAGGTACGAAAAATGGGACAGCAATTCAGCTCTGTCCCATTCTCCGATGAAACGACGAATCTTGCTTGCTTAGAAGTTGACGTTTGACGTGTATACCCAAAACGAGCGAATCTTCGTTTGGACTTCGGTACAATGCTTGCTCGTTGCAACGAGGCGTCCTTCCGTATCATCCGTTAGAACATCGTCAACCGAACCGACGAATGGATAGTTAAATTCACACGCCGATTCCGATGAGAAGAAGTTCGAACCACCATTTGCAAGAACGATTTGCGGGGTTGGAGTAGGTTGTGGCGAAGCAATCGGCGAGGTGATTGCGACTCCAATGGATGCGAGAACAATGACAGCGACGATTGTGCTAACAACGATGAGTAGAACGCGCATTTTAGATTTGTCCTTTCCGTAGACAGTTTGCGATTAGGTAGGTTCCGATAGGAACGAGCATGAACATCCAAAGCGAAGACCAAACGGTCTTCGACGTTAGACATTCCATGTTGAAATAGTGATACCAATGCAGAATGAGTGCATCGAATATCGCGTAGATGGCAATTCCGAAGCCAAGAATCCATGGAACAATTGCTTTCGTTGATGGAATTGGTGGAAGTTCGGACAATGCGACTTTTGGTCCGTTGAAGAAGTCGTTCATTTTGCAACACTGCTTCCTTCGTGCTTACGGCACGCAACAACGATGTGTTCGCTCCATGAATCTGGAAGCAAAAGTCGGTACGTGTAAAAACCTCGACTAGCCACATCGAGAGCGAGTTTTCGGCAAAGTTCGCAATGAGTTTCGAGTGGGCACACATATTTCATTGGAATTAGTCTCCTTAAATACGACATTGAGGATAGTACCAGTTTATGACGAACGTATTGTCGACGCAACCAACGTATGATTGTGGAGCCGATAACAACGCACTCGACGATGGAATCACGAAGAGTGAACAAGCAAGCAGAACAACGAGTGCGTATTTCACTTGATTTCCTCTGCGACGTACGTCGCTTCGAAGATTAAAATCAGATTAAGTCTTCAATGCGACTTTAGTCGTAGTCATGTTGGGACAGATTTCCGTATCCATCATCGTTCCAACCATAAGCGTCTTTGACGTTCTGTTCTGCGACTGCATTAAAGTGACGAAGCTGTTCGTCAAGCTCTTTGTCCATCATATCAAGATATTCGTTGCTTTGGTTTTTTGGCATCAACATTTCCTCTGTTATGTCGTTGTTGCAAAGAACATCTAGCAAATCTACGTATGCTCTAACTATCGTCTCATCTGAGAGTTGTGCCAATTGCGCAGATTTGCCCTTACACGAAATGCAACCACACGCTTTACCGCGCACAATCGTTTCGGCTTGTTCTAAGATGTTCATTTCGACTCCTCCGTTAATGCGAATCTTGCTGCATCCGAACGTACTCGTTTGCCAGAACAAGGAAGTGTTAAACCAAAACGACGAATCATACACACTAATGTGTAATAATGTGAACCGTAAGCTTCAGCAATAGACATCGATGTATAGACTTTGTTCTTGTGAAACTTGCTGCTTAGGACTGACATCAGATTACTCCTTGATGATTGATGAGCGCGATGTTTCGGCGAAGCAACACAGATTTGCGTCCGTCTCTGGTTGCTTGCTCGTATCCAACTTTGTCACGATTCTTCGCGATGTAGTTGCGAACGTATGCGAGTTCGTGTCCAGACAATCCGCAATACCAGGGATTTCGTCCATCCCATGAATCCTTGACCTTCGCGAACCGATTCGTCTTGACTTTGTGACGATAGTTCATCTGCGTGATTTGACGCGGCGTGAAACTATCGTCGTTCGAATACCAACAACCGTCGAACCAAAGTCCGAATTGCTCGTTGACTATTCGAAGACTTTCCTTCGTGACAACGACCAATTTGTTGTGATAACCGACTTTGATTCGATTAGCGAGTTCGTTGAAGAACAAATCGTCGTTCATTATGTCATTCGATTGCTCGAAGACAGGACGAAGAATCATGTTTGCAAGAGTCCACGTGTCTGATTTCGTGTCGTCGAGCATTTCGATGTTGCGTATGATTCCATTATGGAACAACCAAGCATCCGTCGTGATTTCGAATGGATGAGTCATTTCGATGGTTTTGACTCCACGAGTTGCCCATCGCATGTGAATAACACATTCCTCGTTCTTGTGTCGATTATACGACTGAACGAGTTCGTTCGTATCAAAACCACGCTCGACAACGATTCCATTGTCGGTTTTTGCGAGCAAACCCCATCCATGAGGATTTTGCTTGTTTGCGTTCGCGAGAGTCTTGTTATTGACTCTGCGATTCTTCGGTTTTACGATGATGAGACACATGTTCTTAGTTTCCTCTTACGCAGCGAAGTCTTTCGACTGCACGACGTTCTAATTCTGTTCCAGTGAGTACGTTTCCTTGTGTCGTTACGAACCTGCCTTCGCACTGTTCGAAATACCATCTTATGTAGAGTCTGCGAGAGTAGTTCGATTCTGGCATTCCATTCGTGTTGACGTAGTTTCTAACTTGTGCTGTTGTTGGATTTGAACCACGTCCATTTGCAGGCATGATTCTTGCATTCAACGATACTCGATTCGTTCGTGCCACAACTTCTGTCGTCGTTTCAAACCTAGCAAATCGTTCTGATGCATTTGCTATTCTCGCAACTAAGTCTGGATATTCAGTCGCATGTTCTTTCACGAAAGCAATGAATGCTTTCGGCGAATCAAGTCGACGTCCATCCTCTTTGCAATATTCCGCAACTGCGTGAGCGAAGTCAATGTCTGCTAACATTTGTTCTTTTGTATTCGTCGATGCAAACTGGCGAAATTCGACTGTTCCTGGTTTTTGTGTATTCAGTACAGCGTAACGAGTTGTCGTCCGACCACGACGAATTGATGCAGACACACGTTGTGGCGTCATTCTTTGGCAAAAATGATTTGATTTACGTCTTGCAATAGTTGTCGTAAAGTCTGCATTGTTTCGATGGTTCATGAAAACAAGCATTCTGTTTATTTGCTGCATCGACAAAGCAGATTTTGACATGTGAATGTGAAGTCCACAAGATGCAGAACGTTGATACTTTTCGAGTGGAAGTAGATGATGAACGAATGCTTTTGCGTCGTTCTTCTTCATTGGAACACTGATAACTTCGACACCATTCAAACCTATCGAACCATCTTGTTCGCAGACGAATTTCGTTTGGTCTTTGTTGCCGAGTTCGTCGAGCAAATCTTCTCTCGACGTCGATGACATAACTTCGTTTTCGATTCCGAAATACATTTCGCCACGGTTTAATGAGACAAGATTTGCAGGATTGATTCCGTGATAACCGTGAAGTTGTGCTCGCATTTTATTCCTTTCTCATTATAGATGTTAGTCTATGACTCTATTATCGACTATTTCGAAGGAAAAGCGTATGACGTACGTCGCAGCAGATTTTCCTTGCTGCGACGTACGTCGCTTAGAAGATTAAGATTGGATTAAAATTCTGGGTTACGGCAAACGTCGCAATTAAGGGGCTCTATGCGATAACTTGTCTCTGATATAATCCGGGAAGCGGAAATCTATTTCGTGGAAAGGTATCTAATATGGCGAAGAGAGCTTGTGCCGAATACGATGTCGTATGGAACGGCAAACGGTATTCAGTGGTTGAACGCCTCCGTTTGCGACAAAAGTCGCAAATGACGCTTTCGACTGCGATAAAAGTCGCAAAGTGATGTGCGTCCTTCCTTTACTCGTAAATAGAAGCGCGTAAAATTTCATGAGCACCAGAAAATTGAGTCCTTTACTCATTTCGAGGTACACGTAAAATTTCAACGATAGTCGTTATCCTGGTGGCGTGGTTCGTGTGGGCTAATTTTATTCGGCCGCTGAAGTGGATGAAGCCCGGAATATGTGTAATGTGCGGACATGCGATGAACGTTCACTTTCCAGCACCTTTTCGTGGTTTTCAAGCGTGCCATCATTATCCGATGTGCGATTGCGAAATTGCGTTGGAATATGTTCCAGAGCGTCAAATCAATTCTGTTCCAGAGCGCGAAATACGTTCCAGAGCGTCGAAACATTTCTGTAGCAGTACTGCAACACAATTACTACGTGTACAAAGAGACTCGTACGTCGTATACTAGAGACAGAAAGGTAAATTATGAACGTTCACCTCGAACACGCTATCATTTGGACTGCGATGGTGTTCCTCGGCGTATCAATCCTTGCGTCGTATATTCGTCTCAGAGAATCAAAGCTTCAATCTCCTCCACGAGCCGTTCCACAGGCATTTTACTATCCTCATACATTCGGTAAGTGGCACGTGCATTATGACGATGGTGGATTCTCGGCTGCGATGAGTAAAGCAATCGCATGTGATTACGCTCGAATCTTTGGCGGTTCGGCGCATGATATGAATCGGTGCGGACATGGCGTTTAGTAAAGACTTTTACATCGGTCATGCATTTGGGTATGTGGTTGTGCGCATAAAGCAGGGACTGCTTCAAATGATGCCGCTGCCTGCGACTATGAATCTAACCAGAGCACAAGCAACGTTCCTACGCGACGAATTGACTCGCGAGTTAGAGTCTGGAGTCGCGTTCAAATGAGTCAGAACGATGTAGCATTCGTGCTCATTATCCTCATGTTCATCTTCGCGATGGCTCGGAGACGCAGATGAGCGATTCAATCGTAGCCGAGAACGTTAAGCGTGCGCTGCGCGGCACCGAACTGCATATCGATGAAGCGAACGCTATCATCGCTATGGTTCGTGAACGTACGCGTCTACCCCATAAACCCTTAATTACACGACCCGAGTATCCAGCATTTGGGTACACGACTGGATTTGAAGATGCTCAATCGCGATACAAACCGTATTATGACAGAGCACTCAAAGCAGCGAAGCAGCTCCACGATATTATCCGAGCGCATGGCTTACTGAATCGGAATCTTGCTTCACTATCTGTTAACTTCCTCGCGAATCTGCGTGATTCACTTCGCTTCATCAATATAGACGAAGATGGTCAAGATGGCGGATACTTCCACTATGACCGCAGCGCACAGTTCAAGGATAATCAAATAACATGATGCACGAACTATTGTGTCGCTTGGGTATTCATGTTCCGATGCACTTGAAGACAGAGTACTTCGGACGTGATTCAGAGTCGCATAACATGCGCCGAGTTTGCTTTCACAAATGGATTGAGTACCACAATGCTTAGGTGTGACAGTTGTGCTCGAGAATCTGAAATTCTATTTCAACTCGTTACGAGTAACAAAAAATATGTAAAGGCACGGCATCGAGAACTAATGGGCGTGTACGGCATGGATTATGCTACACCGTCTGTCTTTCAAATTGTTTGGTGTTTTAGATGTGTTTCGATGGAGCTGACTGCGACTGAAATCGTTGAGGCTAAGTCTCGTGGCTAAAATGTCCGGCAATTGGTTAACTCGATTCCTCGATAATCTATCGTGTCGCATTGGCTGGCACATGGACCCGCATACGTATTATGTTACGAGACGCGGTACCAATTGGGCGTATCATCAAGAGTGTCAGGCGTGCGGCGCTGATTATGTTGAAATCAGAGCAGGAAGTAGGCGATTTTAATGGGTGACGACTATATCAAACAGATTATGGCGCTGTCATTCCTTACGTTCTTCGCAGGCATCGGCATGGGAATGCTTGGTGCAATGCTAGTGAAATACATTTCGAGACGCAAATGAGTGTATTCGCCTACATTAAGTGGCTTACTATTGAACTGAATCCAGGAAGGAAGTCATGAATTTCATCACGATTGATACGGAGACTACGGGACTGTTTCCTGAGAAGCATGGAATTGTTTCAATCGGTTACGTTTTGACCGACCAGAATGGCGAGCGATTCGACGAAGGATATACCATTTGCAATCCTGGTCGAGTTCAGTACACTAAGGAAGCGATGGACATAAACGGTCTTGCCAAGAAGATTATTGGTGCTCCTCGCGTCACTGTGGCTCTTAATGAGTTGCAAGATAAGTTTGCGCATTATAAACGAATGGGCGAATTGATAGCAGTCATGCACAACGCGCCGTTTGATGCTGGATTCATTTCAACGTCATTACGCCGACACAAATGTCAGTATAAAGACGTCAACATGTTTCGTCGTACGCTCGACACCATCTCGGTTGGATTCATGGCATTCGGCGAAGTCTTGTCGCTTGATAAACTCTGTCAGCGCTTAGAAGTCAAGAACGCCGAAGCTCACAACGCATTAGAAGATGCTCGTGCCACAAGTGTAGTGTTTCATAAGCTCAAAGATTACATTCAAGAGCGTGTGTATGGATAAGGAGAAGCTCAATGCCGACTTCGCAACACTCGAAGAAGCTGAAACCGCACAGAGTGGGATTACGCCACCCGAGCGATTCATTAACCCCGATACGCTTCGTGCGATTAAAAGAATTACCGGTGCGCGCACCCGTATGGTCAACCGAATTGTGCAGAGAGTTAAGACGAAAGCTAAGCGTCGCACTAAGAATAAGTTAGCTCGTAAATCTAGGCAAACAAACCGCAAAGTGAAAGGGAAATCATGAAGAAATTACTCATCGCTCTTATGGCTGCCGCAGTCCTCGCATCCGTGAGTACAGCGAAAGCCGACACTACAAGCTTCACAGTTACAGTTGTCAACCAGTCGTCCTATACCATTGAGTATATCCAGGTTCAAGACGCAGGCGCAGGCAACTATTCGTCAGACTTGCTCGCGTCAGACCAAACAATTGCGCCGGGTCAGTCAGCTACAATACAGTTTGACGAACATCGCGGCTATTGCACATTCAACGTGGCTATCACTACGTTGAGTGGTGATACAAGCTATTTGACAGATGAGAACTTCTGTCAGAAGTCTACACTCTACGTAGTCAATCAATGACAGAGACCCGAGTCTATTCGTTCTTAGGTCGACTATACCCGGAAGGCACATCACCTTTCGGGTATTATCCATGGCCTAGCGCCATCGAAACATTTAGAAAATTCGGCGAGACTGATTCTGAACTTAGGGACCGTATTTACAACTCAATTCAATCATCGGGTGTGACACGAGACCACGATGCTCCACTCATTAAACCGCTATTGAATAGGCATGATAAGAATGCCAGACGTTAAAACGTGCGTTCATATTGACGAATTGCATGTGGTTACACTATCATTTTCTGAATGGCCAACAAAGCGTACGTATTGTGGTGATTGTGGCCGATACGTTTGCGAGGTTTGTTGGGCCGAAGAATTACGACGGACTTACATGAATTGTACGTCTTATCATTGCTACGCATGTTGTGATACGTGATAGCGAACATTGCGGCGGTTATCGGCATCGCGTTCGTGCTTTTAGTCGATATACCGCGGCACATTATCACGGGTGCAATCTACAAGTTTAGAGGTGGACAATGAACATGCCAAATGCTCCGAAGGCTGTGCAAGCAATGGTTATGGCTGTTAATCGCGTCTGCGGTCAGCCAGAGGTGTCCAAAGACTTGTTCAAGATTCCAGTACAGGACCAAGAAGGTCAGTATGTAATCTTAATCTTTCGCTCGGATATGTTCAAGGAACTGAGCAAGGTCATCACCGATTTGCATTCTCGGTACGAAAAGACAGTCGTAGCCGCGACTGAAAGTGACTTGCGTCGCATCCGTGCTGGGACGGACCTTGGTATAATTAAGCCATGATTCAACGTTTGAACAGAATTGCTGAAGGCGTCGTCAACGCAATCGTCGTAATACTTATGCTGTTCCTCGCGTATCACATTGGTTTTGTGTATGGCTTCCAAGCTGGACAGAATGCAGCGCCGTTCCATCCAACCGTTCAAACCAGGCAAATGTTCCACAGAATCCACCACACATTTGCTGTCGCTACGGCGTACTGCGACAACGGCCGTACGGCTTCTGGAATGTGGACAGGTCCAGGGGTTGTAGCGATTGACCCGAATGTGATAAGATTAGGTACCGAAGTGTACTTGAATAACCATAGATACTTGGCAGCAGATACAGGCGGTGTCATTCGGTGGCACCGTCATCCGCGAAGCCAGTACGCAGACGTCGATATATGGATGGCGTCGTGCACAGAAGCAACAAATTGGGGCAGACGAGTAGTATCGTTTGACCAATACGCGAAAGGATAAAAATCATGTTAGCAACAATCATTCAATACGTAATCATCGGCTTTGGCTTCGGGATTGGATTCGCTCTCGGAACTGGACTCGTTGGTGCGGTGCTTAGTCTCACGAATCGTAAGGGTAACAAGTGAAAACCGTTTACGCAGCTGGCCCTATTACGGGTATCAGCTATGGCGTGTCGACGTCGTGGCGCACAGAGTTACAGAAGCTACTTCCATTCAATGACGTAGTTATCATGTCACCGTTGCGCTCTAAGACATACCTCGCCGGTGAAACGGAAATCAAAGACCACTACGACCAAATTATGTCGACTCAGCGCGGCATCACAACTCGTGACCGTTGGGACTGCATGTCGTGTGACGCCGTGGTCATCAATCTTCTCGGCGCTGGTCGAGTCTCAATTGGTACAATGATTGAGGTTGGCTGGTGCGACTCACGACGTATCCCTATCATCTTGGTGATGGAGGAGGAAGGCAACATTCACGAACATGCAATGCTTCGTGAGTGCTCCTCATTCAGAGTTAAGACGCTGGCTGAAGCTGCTCATGTAATCAGCTCGCTCTTCAACCTCAGATGTGAGACGTGTGGAAAGTATCACAACGATTCCGAGTTCTGCGCGCCTGCTAAAATATAAGAAAGGAGAAACAATAGTGAAGAATAACCTACTTGTTCTTGCGGCAATTGCTGTATTGGCTTTGACTGCGTGTACGACCAATAGTACGTATCCAAACACAAACTCAGTTCTACTGGTCCCAGTTCCTACGCACAAACCAGTCGCTACAGCCACGCCAACTGCTACGCCTACAGATGAACCGGAACCCACGCCAAAGCCGAGTCATTCACCGAAGCCTACGCCGACCCCATGCCCAACGGAAACACCAGACGGAGAGTAATGAACCTCTATACGAACGGCCGCGATTATGTGATTGCTGAGACGTTGTCTCAAGCGGTTCAGATTGCGGCTGACTTTTTTGGTATCCCGTTGGCTGAGTTCGTCGCTGATGTGCCTAACGATTCCTGGGAAATAATTCCGCCGGAAGAAGCTTTCACGTATCATCACACTGAAGAGGACCCAATTCGTCCCGAGCGTCGCATTGTAGCTGATTGGCTAGCTACTGAGTCCGCTGGCTATTTTGCGTATTCAGACTAATGCAAGCACCATTTGAGACCGGCTTCGGGGAGCTTGACGAGACTCTTAAAATAGTCTTGGCACCGAGCCTTGCTCGTAATGGTCCACCGAAACCACCTTTACCATTTGGCTTCCGATGGGAACATGTTCGTGAGACAGGCGACGTAATCCAGTATTGTCTTATGAGCGTGTGCCGCCAAGAAATTATTCAATCAAGCTTCGTCATCAATGCGCGAAGTATTGGATTCGCGGATAGTGGACTGCTGCCATACGACGAACTTTGCCAACTTGTTCAACATAATATGCAGCAAGCTGTGCTTGAGGTGTTACGCCGCTTCCAAACAGAGTCTGAAGCGCTGTATAACTGTCTCGCCGCTTGTGTGCAATATTGGAATCAGGGTCTTGAACCTGCTATAATACGACAGTCATATCGCGAAGGCGCGTTGCAACACATACCCCACGCGACACCGTCACCGAACGAACATGTGTATCGCCAAGGCGAAATTCACGAACGCACTATTCATGATAACTTGACGCATGCGTATCGCAACCTTAGGTTCATTACAAGTGACCCAACTCGAGACGTCAATGTCTACAACATCTGGAGCAACGAGCGCGTTGCAGTTATTCGGATTCAAGACTTTTTGACCGAAGAGCAGATAATTGCAAATTGTGACCAACTCAACGAAGTCAACTCGCCTGACCGTACGTACAATCGCATGTGGCAGTGGGCAACCTTCCCGAACGGCACCATTGACCCCGCTGCGCCATTGAACTTGAATCCATTTCCACGTATTCGCATTCGACGTCCACAGGACCGTTTAGGTATGCGTCTCGCTGTGTTCAACCCTAACAACGAGAGTGACTTCTGCCACGTGGAGATGGTTCAATCACGCGAGGACATTTTACGTAACTTGTTACGTTGCCAGACCGCGGTGGATAATGGCTTAATTTTACGTACTAAAATACAAGAATATGAAGTTGGCGTCTGATGTGGCAGGTAATGGAGCGCATTGACAAGTTCATCGGCGACCCGAATTTCAAAGGACCGCTGGAATGGGTCTATATTGGTCCGCCGCATAGTACAGAAGAGAAGGCACAGCTTTACGCCGCGGATAAGTATGGAGTTCCGTGGCAGAACTTAAACCATGACCATGTGGTCGTGACTGAAACAGCACCGAGGTAAAATCATGGCAACTATGAAAGAACGCGCAAGAGTCGCGGTTGAAGGTTATCCTGGAAGTACAGCATCGCAAATTGCGAAGCTCATTGGTGAGCGACGTATGTCTAATGGTTATGGCACGACGTCATCTGCTCTTGTGAAGCTCGCTCACGCTGGTCTCGTATTCCGTAAAGAAGACGCTAAGGGAACTTGGCGCTACTATCCACCGCGTACGGCATACGTGGGTGATGGTCCAGAAACTGCAGCTCCACGTCGTAAAGAAGCACCAGTTGTCGCAATTCAACAAACAAAGTGTAACTCTACGTGTAAATGCAAAGAACCACATATTCATCAAGCCGTTACTACGCACAAACCCGTCGACAAATTCTTGCTAGAGATTCCGATGGACCCAGAGGCAAAAGCTCGTATGCAGATTCGCAAGGGTGTCGAGCGCATCGCTGCCCTTACGCAGCTTGAGCACCGGCTTGAAGATAAGATTCGTTGGTTCCTATCAGAAGGCGAACGACGTAACGACCAACTAGGTATCAAAGAAGTCGCTGCATTCGCTGCTCTCGAGGTAGAGCGTTGGCTCAATGACTATAAACTCCTATTCCCCTGATTTAATCTGGTTCTCCGTCTGCGTAACAGTGGCGTGGATGGCTTACCAGCTAGGTCATAACGCTGCAATAGCGCAAGATAAGCTGACGAGGTTGCGAAACTTGCGTCAGCGTCAGCGTTTAGCGACTCATGTCTATCACGAGGAATACGAGGCTCGTCGAAAGCGATAGTGCGACTTATGTCGCAGTTTGCAGCGAAGTCTTAATCTGGTATAATTGTAATCGTCAGACCCGACGGTAAATAGGAAGGGGCACAAAGTTGCCGCAACTGGAAATTCACGGCTATCATGGCTCAAATGCCCTGCATCTTTTAGGCCGTGGCGAAGTTCTCGACCCAAAGATTCCCCACTTCGGAATAGAGCTCGAAATGAATCCAGGACCCGATACAAATCGGGCCTCGCTTATGACTGAGCTTTATGCAAAATTCCACGGGACTGATGGTCGAGCATCCAGGTCGTTTACATGCCAACGCGATGGCTCTGTTCCAAACGGCATCGAAATCATCAGCCGCCCGCTTACGTTCCAAGCGTCCCTCGAGTTCTTAGACGACCTGCTACCGTTGCAGAATGGTACCGACGAATATCAGCGTCTTCGTGCGTGCGGAATGCATGTCCATATATCACGTAGTGCTTTGTCTCAGAATCAGCTCGGGCGTATGGTGCTATTCGTGCACAGTCCACCGATGTTCGACTTCATGAGCAGAGTGGCTCGTCGTCAACTAACTAATCATTTTTGCCGCGCAGGTCAAAAGAGGTCGTGGTTGCAAGGGTTTACGGAGTTAACGCCACACCAACGTCAGGCAGTTAAGACTCGCATAACTGGCCTTGATTATCGAGGACGGATACAAAATCATGGAAAGTATCAAGCGCTGAACACAGAACGGCGCGACACAATTGAAGTCAGAATGTTTGCATCTACGAATGACCCATTATATGCTAAGTCGAACATTGAGTTCTGCGAGGCGATGCTGACATACTGCAAGCCTATGGTGAGTCCACTCAAAGATTTAGTGATACCGCACAAGTTCATCGATTTCGTGACTAGTAATCGGATGGCGTATCCTAGTCTCTCTGAGCGCTTCGGTTATCGAGACCGCTTCGGCGAGTTCTATGAGTTTCCAGTGACAGCATCAGGTCGTCCACGCAGACCACGAACCGACGTATCTGGACTGCCACGCGGTCAGCGTACTATGAGAATCACTCCAGCAGGACTTGAAGGACACGACGCTGAAGTAGCAGCAGCATTACGTTTTAACACAGAACGACTGGCAACTGAAGCAGCTATGAACTTAGACAGGTCAATAGCAGCGAGTATGGTTGCAACAAGTCAGCATCCAAGGTATCGTCGAGCCACGGTTCCGGCGGCGCGACGAATGCCTGGTATAGTGGACTTCGGAGTAGCACTTGGCGGAGGCTCGCGCCCACATACTACAGAGATTCGAGCATACGTTGCTGAGCATGGAATGCCGGTAGGATATAGACGACGTCGCGAATACCTCGAGTGGTACCGGCAACTATGCAACAACAGATTTGTCACGGCTCGTGGCAATGTCTTGACGGGTGACGAACTCAGCCGTCGAGCAATTGAGCGCTTGCGTTGCGCTAGGTAAGAAAGGAAACTATGTGCGTTATTATTGTTAAACCAGTCGACAAGCAAGTCGAGTTCAAGACTTTGCGGCAAGCCAACAAGGCTAATCCGCATGGCTGGGGTGTGCTTGCGAAGACTCCTGAAGGAATGGTTGTGACCAAAGGCTGGTCTGGCACCAAACTATGCGAAGCTTATGCGAAGTATAAGCAATATGAGCAAGTCATCCACTGCCGTATAGGAACCTGTGGTATCCTCGACGAACGCAACATCCACCCATTTGCGGTGGACGACGCTTCGACTACCTACTTGTTTCATAACGGCGGTATGCTGAACGTCAACCGGCATAACCCGGACTTCAATGACACGTGGCATTTTGCACGATTGATTCAGAAGCCTGTGGAGAAATATCCAGACCTTTTGGAAAATCCGGAGTTCTACAAGTACTTGCAGGAGTTTGCCGGTGGGTCTCACAAGTTCGTCATCGTGACCGCGGGCAAAACTGTGATTGTCAACGAAGGCCTTGGCCGGTGGGTCAACGGATGCTGGCACTCGAATATGTCGGCTCTACAGTGTCGCGCGCAAGTCAAACCACGGTGGCAGAAGCAAATCAATAACAATCTACGCTACTTCAACAACTTAACGCCGCTCAACACAGATGTGCCACATCTGATAGACGATTGGACACCAGACTCAGGTCCATGGTACGACGGGCTTACGAACATCGAACAGGACTTTGTCCATAAGACTATCGTTGCAAACCATAGTCAAGTTGACGGATACGAACGCTACATCGAAACCATCAAGAACGCTCGCGATGAAGTCTTTCGGCTTCGTATGCAGGCAGCCACAGAGACGAATATGGTCTCACCAACGCAGCTTCCGCTCGTGGCGTTGCGTTCCGCGGGTCGACGTAATAGATTCAAACGAGGAAATCGTCCTACTAAAACATCGGCCATTGTGCCGGTAGAAGCGAGAATCGTATATGGAGACTAGAGCATTCGGCATTGACTACTTCGGCTTCGGCGATAAGCAAGAGGATGTGCTAGAGCTTATCAAACTAAACGGCGATAAGCGAATCCCACAGTCGACAGTGGATTTCTACAAGAATCCCGATGGTTCGGGTGTAGTGGTTCGCGCCTTCTATCAAGGACGACTCATTGGCTTCAGCGCCTCAGCACTAATGGAGCCAGGACACTCTATCACAGTCATTGACCGCGACTTCCGTGGTTGGGGAATAGGCTCGTCTCTGCTTGCCAAGAAGCTGCGCCTCTGCCGCACAAAGGCATACGTGGCTGAGGATAACGCTGGTTCCATCCGAATCTGTGAACGGGTTGGAATGGTGGTTACTGGTCGGCGACTTGGGCGTCGACAATCAGGTGACTTCACACAAGTCGTCTATGAGTTCAAGTCTAAGAAGGGAATTATGGCATGGCTCGAAAAGTTACTACCGACGGGTTAAGCGTCAAAGAAGCTGCGTTTGTAACGTTTCTGAATAACTTCAGAGCGCCAAAGCTTGAGTACTTCACTGTTCCTTGGGGCCGCGATGAGTTTATGTCATACTACGAGAAGCGTAGACTTGACCCAGCCAAGGTCGATGAATGGGTCGATATGGCAATTCGATACGCCTGCGATGGCAGGACCATTGAAGAGTACGCGAAGATATGGAGAAAACGCAATGTCCCTGCCTGATTACTTCGAACAAGGCAGCTATCGGTATCTATTAACTCGAACACTGCCAGATGTTCCGCTTGCATTCTCGAAGGAACGAACACTGCTCTACATCATGCTAAATCCATCTACCGCGGATGATACGGTTGATGACCCGACAATACGGCGCTGCGTAGGACAGGCTCGAGCGTGGGACTTCAACCGCATTCGGGTCGTGAATTTGTTTGCTCAGCGAGCCACAAATCCAAAGGACCTCGAGCCCGTATCCTCAGTAGGCATGCACAACGACTCAATTATGCACCGAGTTTTAGATGAAGTTGACATGGTTGTAGCCGCTTGGGGAAACCCTGTTGGGAAGTTCAGAAAGCAGATGAAGATTGACTTCGGGATACAGGTGGCTAGTACCATTAGGACAGTAACGGAACGCATGGACTTATACTGCCTCGAGGTTCTACGGTCAGGCCAGCCCAAACATCCGCTGTATTGTCGTCGAAAAGAGAGGGGTTTACTTTACCAACGCAAAAGGGTAGAATCGGTCCTAGTGTAGGACTTCCATAGAGCCACCGAACAGAAATGTCTCCGTGGCTCAACTATGTCCGGTTCGGTGGGAAGTAGTGTAGCGGCAACACGCGTGGTTTGGGACCATGTATTGCGGGTTCGACTCCTGTCTTTCCAACCATAACATCCTCGGCCTTGCGTGCAATGCCGAGTTTTTGTCGGGACAGCTCAAAGGTAGAGCATCGGTCTGAAAAGCCGAGGGTCTTGGTTCGATTCCAAGTCGCGACACCAATATGCCCGAGTAGCCCAATTGGAAGAGGCGTTGGTCTTAGAAACCAAGCGTTACAGGTTCGAGTCCTGTGTCGGGTACCAAATGGTTCTGTTGCATAATGGAAGTGCATGCCCCTGTCCAGGGTAAAGCGCGGGTTCGATTCCCGCCAGAATCGCCATGGGGATTTCGTTCAACGGCAGGACCACTGCCTTGCAAGCAGTGTATTAGGGTTCGATTCCCTAAGTCTCCACCAATGTTGTCTTGTAGTATAAGGGCATTACGGTCGGCTGTTAACCGACTTATGAGGGTTCGAGTCCTTCCGAGACAGCCATGCCCTTATAGCTCAGTAGGAAGAGCGTCAGTCTTGTAAACTGATGAGGCCGGTTCGAATCCGGACTGGGGCTCCGCACGCTTGATGTTTAACGGACAAGCATGTCTGCCTTCCAAGCAGAACGAACGGGTTCGAATCCCGTAGTGTGCTCCAAGTTTAGAAAATGTTTCCGTTCGGCTCGCGACTGTACGGAAGCCAGGAGCCGCGAGCTCCTGTGATGCAGGGTCTTAAGGCAAGACCGCGGTCTCATAAGCCGCCGGGTTGAGGTTCGAGTCCTCTCTCTGCAACCATGGTAGAGATAGTGTAGTGGCAGCACGGCAGGCTGTGAACCTGTTGGCTAGGGTTCGATTCCCGACTTTACCCCAATGTACGCTCGTGGTATAACGGATGTGCCTCCGGCTACGAACCGGTTGTATGCGGGTTCGATTCCTGTCGAGCGTGCCATAACTCCTTCGCCAAGTGGGAAGGCGGCGGTCTGCAAAACCGCCAAGAGCGGGTTCGATTCCCGCAGGAGTTTCCATGTAGAGGTAGTCCAAGTGGCTGAAGGCATCCGGCTGTAACCCGGATACGTCGCAAGGCGTCTCGTTGGTTCGAATCCAACTCTCTACACCACGGATGTTTGTCTGAGAGGTTGAAGGTGGTCGCCCGCTAAGCGACTTAGGTAGTAAAGTGCCTACGGAGGTTCGAATCCTCCAACATCCGCCAAGTTTGGATGATGCCGCTGAATGGTCGGCGAACGGTCTTGAAAACCGTGGGGACTGAAAGGTTCGGGGTTCGATTCCTCAATCATCCGCCAATGCGCTTGTAGCCCAACGGCAGAGGCAGCGGCTTCAAAACCCGCTCAGTAGTGGTTCAAATCCACTCTTGCGCACCATGTACTCCGTTCGTCTAACTGGCAGGACGGCTGACTCTGAATCAGTAAATCGGGGTTCGAATCCCTGATGGAGTGCCAATGTACTGGGTTCGTCTAACTGGCAGGACGGTGGACTTTGAATCCACCTATCGTGGTTCGAATCCATGACCCAGTGCCAAATATCGTCGTGGTATAACGGATGTGCCTCCGCCTTCTAAGCGGAACGATGCGGGTTCGACTCCTGCCGACGATGCATACTCGGGTAGCTTAGTGGCTAAAGCGCCTGTCCTACAAACAGGTTAGCGGAGGTTCGACTCCTCTTCCGAGTACCATACCTGTGTGGCGCAATGGCAGCGCAACCGGCTTTTAACCGGATGGTTGCGGGTTCAAGTCCCGCTGCAGGTACCATGCTCGCGTGGCGCAATGGCAGCGCAGCCGGCTCTTAACCGGATGGTTGTAGGTTCGACTCCTACTGTGAGCACATTATACTGGAGTAGCTAAATGGTTACGGCACACGCCTGATAAGCGTGGGATTGATGGTTCGAATCCATCCTTCAGTACACTAGGATAGCACAACGGTCAGTGCTCCAGGCTTATATCCTGGTCGATGTTGGTTCGAATCCAGCTCCTAGTACAGATTTGTTGGCGTAGTGTAACGGTAACACAGCAGCCTCTCAGACTGCGAAATTCGGGTTCAAATCCCGACGCTAATACGTTGACATGATGTAATGGAAACATCCTGCCCTTTCAAGGCGGTCATCCGGGTTCGAATCCCGGTGTCAATGCGGGCTGGGCGCTGAGCGCAGACGAGCCTCCAAAGCTTGTCGTGCTGGGTTCAATTCCTAGACGGCCCGCCACATTTCGTCCACTGGCGGTAGCAATATATGTAGACCGCAGAATACGCTACCGCAGGGACTAACAAAGCGTAGTCATGTGAATAGAATGCGTACACAACCCACAAAATCTGCGATAGCAAAGCGACAAGCCATCCAACCGCGTTGTATTTGCCCGTCATCCACATGCCAATAAATCCGCACAGTGTAATCAAGGTTGTCATAAATTCGTTCATACTATGTGACCAGACCTTATTGTTTCTCGTGCTTGAATAATTCCAAGCGACTTTATCTTATCGTCGTCCATTCGTTTCCCATCTCGATTCAATTCTGCTTTACGGGCCACCAGGTACCAAGCAATGTAAGCATCGCGAAGTGGTCCGGATTTCAATCCACCAGCTGGCGTCGCAACAGCATCAAGCCCATGTTCTTGAATAACTGGACGAAGGTATCCTGCAATTCTTGCCCTGACTGAGTTTGGTGAAAGCTTATCTAACGCTACTTTAGCAACCTTCTTCATAGGTTGCTGCGAATTTTTACGAGGAATGAGACCACGAAGAGAGTCTAGCAGCTCGTCATAAGTCATATCGTGAATTAGTTTCTTAAGGCGCTGTCGCACCTCTAGAGCCTTGGCGCGAGCTTCGGTCAAAGTTTAGGTTGCTGACCTTTTCCCCAGCTCTTCTCGTATGCCAGGAGTACTGGATGAATTGGCTCTTCTGTCTTACCGCTTTTGATAATGTTTTCCATAGTGTCGGTTATGATTTCAGTTGAAGCCATAAGGGTCTCAGATTCAGGTAGTCCACTGACTACAGCTAGGAATATAGAGCCGCATAGAGAGCGAGGCGTGTGATTGATGTTAGGGTTGTAAACAACCCGCCAATCTAAATTGAATGCTTCGGTGATGATGCCAACTGCGAGGTCACGGGCTCTTGAAGGTTGCTGCTGAATTATTCTTTCGCGCACTGCAACTGCTAGACTAATAGTTTGTCTGAACAAGTTTTCAAGTTCCACAGGAGGATAGTTCTGCATAGCTACCTACCTTTTCTCGCAAGTTTACGGCGTCGCACCGCTTGTTGTCGCAGGACGTCAAGGACATGCAGGAGACACCGAGGCTCACCATTCCTGCGTGTAACCCAGAAGATTGCTATATGGGGACAGTATTTCCCGAGTTCTACTATGTGCTGGCAGCGAGGCGTGTCTTCAAGACCCTTGGTCTCCACCGCTGCAATTTCTTTGTCATCAGCCGCTTTTTGAATGACCTGCAGTAATACACTACGAAAGGCGTTACCGCGAGGATAAGTTGTCATTTAGTAAATACCGAAAGAATGGGTAGAAGGGAAAATCATGTCTCGCGTGGAAGCCTTATGTTCACCTCATCGCAAGCATCAAGATATTCTCTCGCAAGTTTGCGCTGATGTGGAGTGAGTTCCAGGCATTTGAGTAAACCTTCAACTAAGCGACGCAAAGTTTCAAGTTCAACTGTGTACTCTTCCATGAAAATATTGTATCATAATCTAGCTAATGCCGTACACCCGGCAGAATAAGGACGAAACTATAATTGTGATGGAACCGACGGTTCTGTTCGACTTGTCACCCGCACACCAAGACAAACTATTCCGCCAGTCTGGCATTTCTGTAGAAGTTGCTGCTGGTCGCGGATACCGCACGGTGACCAAGGACGAAGACGGTCTCAACTACCGTGAAAATGGTTGGGGCTCACTTGTTCGATTCATGCCTGCGCTCGAAATACCCATTTGGACACCAAATGGTAGGTCTTCTGTTCCTCAACTTCGCCCAGACAATCCGCGTGTTCGTGATGGCAAAGTCGTTAAGTATGAGTTCCCTCCTGGAGAATCGCTCCATTTAGACGTTCACCCATCATTGGTTGAACGAGTCAAGGGACTTGAGCCTCTGTACATTACAGAAGGCGTGCTCAAGGCCGACTCAGCAACATCGCGTGGAGCTTGTTGCGTCGCGCTCATGGGTGTCTACGGATTCCGTGGCACGAACCTATATGGCGGATTAACTGCACTCGCTGAGTGGCAGGACATTAACCTCGCCAACCGCGACGTTTACATCGTATTCGACTCTGACGTCGTGCAGAAGATTCAAGTCCGTCAAGCATTGCTCGCATTTTCAAACTTTCTCAATGGCAAAAGGGCTCGCGTTCATGTCGTCCGCTTCGTCCCGGGTGACAATGGCGCGAAAGTTGGCCTCGACGACTACCTCGTTGCTGGCGGAACAATCGAAGGCTTGTCCGCTCTTTCTACAGATACGGACCGTCAACCCGACCTCATTATCGAAGATAAAGTTGTTTATCAAACTCATGGCGGTGTTATTTGTGAGATGGACCAGAACAGTGATGGTTCGCGCACAGCTACTCGCCTTTGCAACTTCGACGCTCGCGTTAAGAAGCTTGTCGTTGTTGACGACGGCGTGATGATAAACCGTGAAGTTCTCATTGGCGGGTCAACGGCACTAGGTACGTTGCCTGACATTCGCATTCCAACCACAGACTTTGCGTCCATGTCTTGGGTTGAGGACAAGTGGGCAGGTAAGGCATTCGTTGAGTCTGGTACATCTAAGGACAAGCTGCGTGTAGGAATCTGGGATTTGACTATCAAGGAAGTAGGTGTTATCGATGAAGAAGTACACTATGCCCATGTCGGTTGGCGAAAAATTGGACAACACCATTATTACCTCACAGCTAGCGGAGGACTACATGGCGATGGTCTCGACGGTAGTATTATCGTTGAACATATACCTCATTTGCGCAACTACAGCCTTGAAGACCAAGCGCATAGTTCCTCGTTGGTTGAAGATGTGCGCCAATCTATCGGACTACTTGACTTGGGACCCTTGGCAACCTACTCCGCTCTCCTTGGAGCAACATACCTTGCGCCTTTGGGCGAGTGGGTCGATACTAACTTCGCCGTTTTCATCGAGGGTCAGACCGGTTCGTTAAAGACCGAATCTGCTGCCCTGATGCAGGGACATTACGGTAAGGAGTTCAACGCAAGTTCGCTTCCAGGTGCGTGGATTTCAACCGGTAACTCTCTCGAACATCAGGCATCGCAAACTAAAGACGCAGTCTTTGTGGTCGACGATTATAAGCCAGCTGGTAATCGTTACGAAATGCAGAAGATGCAGAGCACGGCGGAGCGATTCATTCGTAGCATCGGTAATCGTGCGGGACGCGGCCGTCTTAATCCTGACGCTACTTCTAAGGCAACGTACATTCCTCGAGGCGTAGTCATCTGCACCGGCGAAGATTTGCCTAACGGCGAGTCTCTCAGAGCTCGCATCGCATCTGTCTCATTAAAGCCAGGTGATTTTAACCTCGAGGAATTGACTCGAGCGCAGCAACGAAGAGACGAAGGGGTTTACGCTCGAGCGATGTCTGGTTATATTCAGTGGATAGCTCGTCAAACTGAAACTATTCAAGCTACAGTCGATGCCGACGTTGAAATTCTGCGTACCCAGTTCCATGGAACTGATGCTCATCTTCGTTCGCGAACTATCTTTGGTATTCTTTTGGTTGGCCTAAAGAACATTTTGCGGTTCGCTGTCGACATTGAAGCATACTCGCAAGCAGAGGCAGATTCCATTTTTAATCGTAGCGTTCACGCGCTCCTTGGTCATTTACCAGAGCAGACAGCACAATCTCGCGAGCAGGACCCAGTTAACAAGTTTCTGGAGGCGCTGCAGTCAGGCTTTGCTGGTGGCCGATGCCACTTGATGGCCACTAATACAAACATCTTTACTGAAGGTCTCGAAGCATTCGGTTGGCGCACACGCGATAATGGTGACCATTATCCTACGGGCCCGTGCGTTGGATTCGTTGATTTTGACCATAACGAAGTATTCCTTATCGGGTCTGAAGCTTACGAAGTAGCGGCGAATCGTGGTGGCATCGATGTTACGCAGCGCCGACTCTTCCAAACAATGAAAGAACGCCAAATGCTTGGACCGCGTCAAGAGCAGAACGTCGTGTCTATCGTTAAGCGCACTGCGTCGGGTCGAGTTCGCGTCATTCCGTTGAAGAGAGACCTAATACAAATCGACGAGCCAGTATCTGACGAACAGGTTGCAGCTAATCTTGAAGAGGAGCAGAACTTCTAATGCCTCGACCTGATAATATTCGATCGTGCGATTGGCCTGAAGATTATTCTCATGAAAACGGGAACTATGAGTGCGAATGTTGTTATTGCCATGTTCACTTCAAGGGGCATAAACGACGTGTTGTTTGCAAAGTTTGTGCAGAACGGAGAAAACGATGAGACCATCATGGGACGAAACGTTTCTTAGGGTTTGCGAAATCATGAAGGAGCGTGGTACATGTCAGCGACTCCAAGTTGGTGCTGCAGTTGTCAAAGGTTGTCGTATCATCTCGACGGGATACAACGGCGCACCCAGAAGCCTTGAGCATTGTCATCACGATTTGTATAATGGCCATGCACAAGACGACCCACATTTAGTAGGTGGACATTGTGCTAACGCAGAACACGCTGAGTCCAATGCACTAATGGTTGCGGGCGAACGAGCTGACGGAGCGACGCTCTACTCCACCGTGAGTCCCTGCCTCAATTGCATGAGACTCGCCGTCACCGCGGGCATCAAGCGTATCGTATTCGCTGAATGGTTCCGCAAGACAGAACCATCTAAGGCTTTAGCCGCAGCTGCAGGAATCCAATTGTCGCATGTCCTCATCCCGTAACCTCTTCGCTCATCAAATTCGTATCACCTCGTTCGCTGAGAAGCGAGCGTATACGTATTTGTCTTGCGAGACTGGTACCGGCAAGAGTTTAATCGTCATCGAGCTACTCGAGAAGTGGGGCATGCGCGCTATCTGGGTGACTATGAATCAATGCACCGGAGTAGTCTGTGACGAGTTCGCCAAGTGGGGTTCACCACTACGAGCTGTCCGTCTTGAAGGTTCTAAGAAACAGCGTCAGCAGATAATTGCTTCTGGCAATTGGGATATTCTCGTCGTTAACTATGAAGCGACGCGTGGGCTTGCCGAGGAGCTTAAGGACTGCGAAGTTAACGTAATCATTTTTGACGAATCTCAACGCATTAAGAACCGCCGCAGTGCCCAATCGCAGGCTTGTCGCAAAATCGCTCTTAGCATTAAGAAGCGAGCGCAGATGGAGTCGATGCTGACGGGCCGAAAGCAATGTGGCCACATCATCGTTATGACTGGCACGCCCATCACGAAGAACATTCTCGACCTCTGGTCTCAAACAGACGTTCTGTGCCCAACCGATAGCATCAAAGATTTTAAGCAACATGTGCTAGGATTCGGGTCATACACATCCTATGAGAAGTCGGTTGCAATCGTGACACCGCATCCACGCCTTGGGTACCGCGCTAAGATATATGAGTTCCCTGATGACCGTACTCGCATGGTGACGGAGCAGATGGCGAAGTTCAGTCAGATGGCGATGAAGGTTGATTGTCTTGACCTTCCACCTCAGCTTTTCAAGGAAGTTCGCATAGATATGCTTCCGCCTCAGGCCCATATTTACGCGGCTCTCCGCAACGATATGATTGCAGCGATTGACGATGTGCCGGTGCCTATGTATAGTCGTGCGGTCCTCGATACATTTGGCATCGTGCCGTTGAAGCACGAAGACCTACTCGATAAGCGAGGATTCGTGTCTGCCGATATGGCTGTGACACTTCAGACTCGACTTCAACAGGTGACGTCCGGCTTCGTTAAGACCGACGATGGTCGCGAGGTTAACATTGCGTCATGCAAGATAGATATGCTTCGCGAAATGCTACCTAACTTGACTGAGACAATTGGCGACCATAAGGTCGTCATTTGGGCTCGCTTCACTCGAGACGTAGACAACATCATGGCTCTTTGCAATGAAATGGGCCTGAATCCGGTCCGCCTCGATGGAAGAACGTCGCATGACGCTCACAATATCGTTACTCTGTTTCAATCGCGTCCAGGAGTTCGCGTTCTCGTAGGCAATATTCAACTTGGAGTCGGCATTACGCTGACTGCTGCAGACTATTGTGTCTTCTATTCACATTCGTTCAACGGCGAACATCGAATGCAAGCTCTTGACCGCATCCATCGCATCGGACAAACTCGCGCTGTGACCTATTATGATTTTGAAGCTAGGGCTTCTGTTGACGGCAAAATCATAAGCAGTAATCGTGAGAAGACAGGGTTTGCTGTGCGAACTTTGAACGATTTGAAGAAACTACTAGGTTGATTGTAATGTTTACAAATCGCCACAATTGAGGTATGATAAACCAGTGAAAAGCTTAACCGCGTACACGTTGTTTGGATTCATGGCGACTAACGCTAAAATCATCAACGTCCTAGCCAGAATACAATGCAAAAATGTTCGTTAAGTTTCTGGCAGCAATCAAGTCCTACTAAGTCTGGTCTTGAAAAGAGTAAATTATGAAACCGAGGGTCTATGCCCTTAACTATCTTGGGCACGATATTTCTGACGCCGAACGCTTCACCGACGAACCAGTTATTTTTCTCACCGAAGGTTCCGTCAATATCTTCTACCCAGACCGACTTGCTTACGACATTGCGAAGAAGCTCCACGATTTCCAACAAGACGATTACATCCTCATCTCCGGTTCACCCGTCATCGCGATGATTGCTATGGGTGTACTTAAGGAGACGTTTAAGTTTAAGACCATCAATGTTCTCATCTACAACGTCAAGAAGGGCGAATATGTAGCTCGCCGAATCTCTGGAGCAGTGGCGCGTGGATACTAATCGAGACTATATGACGGAGCAAGTCTTAGACGTAACCGGAGAGTTCCCAGACCAAGCATTCGACCTTGCAGATGAAGTCGAGGAAGAAGCTCCACTTGACGTCGACCCAACTAACGAACCGGCACTGCACGCCGACCTCGTAGCATTGAAGGCTGCAAAAACTAAGAAGTCTCAGTTGGAGTTGGACCTTAAAGTCTGCAACAAAGAGCTTGAGACGCTTAGACTTCGCATCACAACTGTGTTCGAAGCTCGCGGCATTACGAATATGCGCGTCACCGGTGTTGGCATGGTCTACTCGAAAGAGGACTTGTATTGCACTGTCGTCGACAATGAAGGTTTGAATAAGTGGCTTGCTGACCGCGGTGAAGATGCTCTTATCAAACACGCTGTAAACCCACAAACGTTGAAGGCGTATTTGAAGGAGCGTCGCGAAGGTGGACTCGACCTTCCGCCAGAGGCAGTCATTAAGATTTACGAGCAGAAAAACGTGGCACTACGCAAATGAAAGGTGACCGTTCGACGTACATGTGGCATTGCGATGACGAATACTGCGACTGTTCGCGTCCTATAATTGTTGAAGATACCGGCAACGTGCTCGCAATACATTTACCTAAAGCAGGTAATTTGTTCAGAACCATATACGACGGCGAATGGGTATCTGAATGTGATGGTCCGGATTACGTAGACTATATAGACCAGCTTTCTAAATGGAAAGAAGCCTGTATAGAGTTCGAAGTAGAATTTCCTAAAGATGCCGAGAGAAAACTGTGCTATTATCAAAATCAAGTCGCTCGCGGTGTACATCTATGAAGATTCGGCTGAATCCTGTCATCTACGTACTGCTGGTGTTTTACGCAGTCGTCGCAACCATTATCTTCTACCCAACAGAGTATCAAATCGCTGAGTCACTATCTGATAAAATCGTTTCACACTTCTATCCGCAATTAAAAGACACATTCACGACGAACTTACATATCAAAGGAGTAAACCGTAATGACTAGAAATAACGAAAACCTCGCTGTGCGTCCTGGTGCAGCTTTGGCGAATGCTGAAATCGCCGAAATGCTCGGGCAAGAAGGCGCACAAGGACTTGAGAACGTTGGCGCTGACGAAATCCAGCTTCCACGTCTCGCAGTTCTTCAACCTATGTCACCACTTGTGACCGATAACAAGGCACGCGCTGGTGAAATCGTCAACCTATTGACTGGTGACAACTATGGCAAAGAGTGCTTCATGTATCCACTCTTGTACTGGACTTCTCGCACACAGTGGGCTTCGAAGGAGCTTAACAGCGAAATCGAATGCCAGGCACGAGACGGTATCCACGGAACTAATAAAGACGTCGCTCACGCTGGCGGCAACTGCGCAATGTGTCCGATGGCTAAGTGGCACGAGGACAAGGCGCCGCGTTGCACGCAGTTCAAGAACATCCTACTCATCCCGTTCAACGACCCCGCTTCGCTCGGCGACTCAGTGCCAGCTGTTTACAGCGGCAAGCGTGCTAGCATTCAGCCCGTCAACAAGTTCCTATCCGCAGCCATCGCTCTTCGCTTGAACGGTAAGAAGATGCCGCTGTGGTCGTCGCTCTATAAGCTTTCAACGAAGAAGGAGCAAAACGACAAGGGTACATACTACATGCCCGTCATCGAGCGTGTAGGGTATATCGAATCCAAAGAGGTGTTTGGTTATCTGAAGGAGACCTACGCTCAGATGAAAGACGCCTTTGACCGCATGATTGTCACAGTGGCAGACGAGACACCTGAAGAAGGCGTTGACCGTCCAGCCGACGTTCATGCAGAAAGTGAAGAGTTCTAACGTGTTGATGAAACTAATTCTCGGTCTTGGAGCTATTCTAGTCGTACTTGCCATCGTTGTGGCGGGCGTATCACTCGACGGGTATCTTCTGCACCTAGCATCGCCGGTTCCAATGTCGTTTGAATACGGCGTGCGATTGACAGTGTGCGTCATGCTCTTGACATTCATTGTGAAAGGCATCTGGACAATTGGTCAGAAAAACTCTTAACGACTTAGCGGCGCTTCCTTCGAATCCATGGGTGCAGATGGTCCGTGAGTTCCACGAGAACCATCTGCCTTCTCCACCACCTAAGTCGCTACATCAACTCTCAGCCCAGGAACGTCTCGATGAAATCGCATCTATCGGGTCAGAGTACTTCGAATTGGTCGAAGCTATGCGCCAGGGCGATATTGTTGAATCTATTGACGCGCTATGTGACGTCATCTACGTCGCCATTGGCATTGGCCTTCGCCATGGAATCGATATCACCGCAGCTTTTGATGAGGTCCATGCGTCGAATCGTGAGAAATTGAAAGCAGCACCTGGTACAATGGGTCGCGGTGACGGTAAAGGTGGTGGCATAAAGCCGCCAGGTTGGGTAAAACCTCGTATCAAGGAAATTATCGTTGCTCAAGCGGAGCGCGAACTTGTAAAGGAAATGCAAAACAATGTCACCAGTTGATTTAGTATTCGAGTTTGGGCCGTGCGATTTAACACGAGCCTTAGCGTATGCGTCTGCAGGTCTTGTGTGTTCGACTCAGACAAGACAAAGTAAAAACGTTATGTATTTACTCCGCGCTGTTCATCAACGACCATCCAAGACAATTATTCATTTAGTTGCTATGTGCGATTTTCGTCGTGACAACGATGGTGGCCCTGGATGCGACCCGTATGACTTTGACCGTGACGACGGTAAAAGTAAGCGAGTCGCCTTGGCAAACGCGTTATTCGTTAATTTTGGCGACTGTTTGCATCATACCGCTTGCTACGAAGACGGGGTAGACCACTAATGTTAGTATTAGAAGGCGGCGATTTAGCCGGTAAAACAACTCTTGGTGCAATGCTCGCGAAGACGTATGGCGTTGAAATGGTCCACATGTCCGCGCCTAAGGACGGCGAGCGAGACTTCGCAAACGTTGCTAAGGTAATCCTCGGCAATCCGAATAACCTCATCGTAGACCGCATGGCTCTCGGTGATTTTGCGTATCGGTCATTCTGGCCGCGTGAACCGCAAACAACACAACAAGAGCTTGAGTGCTGGCTCAAATATTTGACGCTGAGCCAATCGTATATCGTTTTTGCAGACCCAACCGATGAAACAATCGAGCAGCGCTACAATGCTCGTGGTGACGAGTTCTTGACTCTCGATAAGATTCTTATCGCGGCCAATAACTATCGTGGCATCTTTGAGAGCATCTACGAGTCGTCCAATTTTCGTCGCGTACTCATCTACGATTCAGGTACGTATAGCCCAGATGGTTTCTTGCAGCGCTACGAATCAGCAATCAATGAAGCTATCCTAACTGCAGACATTCCGTTTGACCTAGCTTACGATGTGCTTCATGACAACGAAGCTACGACAACAGAAGTTAGCCGACCAACCGAAGACGACCCCGTCGCTCAAGGAGTTGACCCGGCGGCATTGCTCTAAATGCAATACGCTCCTCGAGTATTCTCGTCATCGGGCGCTGCGCATCTAATGCGCGACGTCCTTGTCGAGTTGCTCAGCGAGAAGTATCCGCCAGGTAATAAGGGCACACTCTCTGAAATGCGTGGAACAACGCTTATCATGCACTCACCGGCGTGCAATCTGGTCGCGTCGCCAACTCGCAAGTTCAACTATGCCTACAATCTTATGGAGTCCATCTGGAACTTAACTGATACTCGTGAGCTTTATGCTCTCAAGCTGTTTAATAGCAAGATTGAGAACTTCGTCCAAGACCAGGACGAGTGGAATAGGGATGAAGCAACATGGGCATACGGTCCGTATTCGAATCCTCAAATGCGTTGGGTTATGCGCGAGTTGCTCCAAGACTCAGGCAGTCGCCGAGCGAACATCAGCGTCGTAACCGGAGACGCGCTAGAATATGGTGGACTCGCCGGCACACCGCCTTGTCTAGTATCAAGTCAATTCTTGATTCGGGACGGATGGCTGCATCAATTTGTCACGATGCGTTCGAACGACGCGTGGCTAGGACTACCTCTCGACCTGATGCAATTTTCGTTCTGGGGTCAGATGCTCTCGGCATACCTCAGCATACCGTTCGGCTCGTACACACATCATGTTGCGTCGTTGCACCTATATCGGAGAGATGTGGAAGCAGCGCAGAAGTTCATCGACGGCGGCTTGGCGGACTCGCATATTGGTGGGATAACATCGATGGTGACGCCACCTCCGGGCAAGAACGCCCTGCCAGAAGTTCTCGATGGTTTGGCATACGGCGTAATTGTGGGCGACCTACCAATTGAAGTTCTCAGCGAAGATGGCATCAGGGGTCACGTAAGCATGCTCGTTGGTGGTATAATGCCTTACGGGTATCAGTGGATGAAAAAGCACGGACATGGCATCGGATGGCCAAAGCCTGCTATGAGACTCTACACCTCAACCGGTTCGCCACTACATGGCGAGGGCATCGTCACCAACGACGAAGGAAGTTCATGCGAACCTACAATCGATTCAACCTCGACTCAAGTCCAGAACTAGTCGACACTCTTCTTAAGGACGTTCGTGTCTGCGGCCGTATCGCAGTTGACACCGAGACATTCGGTGACCGTCCGCTCATCCTCAAAGAGAAGTACGCAGGTCTACGATGGTCACTCGGCGACCATCCGTTTATGTGCCAATTCGCTGCAAGTTCCTCGACGGCGTACATAACGTATAAACCGGAGACTGCGAAGCGAGTTCTCGAAGGCGCGTGGAATCTTGAAGAGCCATACTTCCTGTTTCACAATGCTAAGTTCGACCTGCACATGCTTCGTTGTTGGCCAGGGTGCGACTGGATTCCAGGCGGGGATTACGACAATTTAGTTGAGCCACGCATTCGTATCCAAGATACCATGCTTTCGTACTCCATCCTGTACCCAGGCAAGCGCAAAGCGTTGAAGATTGCGTCCAAGGATTTCGTCACTGACCTAGACGTTGATGGGCCACAGAAACGCGTTGAGCAAGCTATGACACGGATTCGCTCTGAGCGCCGTACTCGAGTTGGCCGTGGCAAGTGGATGATGGGTAAACCTGTAACATTCAAAGACGTACCTCCTGAAATCATGGAGCCGTACGCGACGCAGGACGTCATTCTGACACTTCTAATGGACGACGCTCTTGAAGCTGCTTGGGTAACTAAGAGCGACAAACTTCGCGAAAACTATGAAATCGAACTCAAACTTCTTCCACTGCTTATTCAAATGGAGAAGGCTGGCGAAGACATCGATGAAGTCGAACTTAAGCGTCAACTGCTTGAAGCTGAAGAGCAGCGCAGCGTATGGCGCGACAAGCTCGCTACGTTCACTGACGCTGACCCGAATAAGCCCGTCGAACTGAGACGTTATCTGTACACAGACCCAGCGGGTCTTCGAGAAGAAGTCAAATTCAAGACTGATTCAGGTGAACCGTCCACTGACGAACTTTCGCTCCGCTCCTTGAAAAACAAAGAAGTATCTGACGTTCTGCTGCACTGGCGCTGGTGGAACAAGGCACACTCGAAACTCAACGAACTGTCAGCGTTCTGCATAAACGGTAAGGTTTACTGCGATATGAAGCAAGACGGAGCTAAGACAGGTCGGTTCTCAGCCGTGGCTCCTGCACTTCAGAATATCCCGCGATACGACCCAGCGAAGCCTTGGGCCCAGTGTCGTCGTATCTTCCGTGCCGCCGGTGGGTACATATCACTTTACATCGACTACTCGGCTATTGAGATGCGCATTTTTGCAGACTTCTCGAAAGACGCGGGTCTCATCAAGACCTTCAACGAAGGCGGTGACCCGCACAAGTATGTCACCTCGCTTATGTACGGAATTGCTCAAGAAGTCGTTACGAAGCTGCAGCGCGACTTTGGTAAGACTATGAGCTTCACCATCTTGTATGGCGGCGGACAGAATCGAGTGTACGAAGCCTTGGCGTTCGGCGCAGCAGCGTCCGACCCACTTCCAATCGAAGAAGCGGCGCATGCCTTGTGCGAGCTTCGGCCTGAAGCTGCGCGAGACGAAGAGATGATGGCGTTGCCGCACCGCTTCCTCGCAAAAGCTCTCATCGACGCGTATTATACAGCTATCCCAGCGTCTAAGGAGTTCAAAAACGAAGTCATTGGGGTTGTTAAGACGCGTAGCAGACCTGTGGACCCGAAGTATCCCGCGTACAAGGGTCGTGGGTACGTAGTCACGAAGTTTGGCCGCGAGGTCACGGTTCCACCCGAAGCGAGTCATATCGCTGTCAACGCTTTGATTCAAGGCACCGCCTCCGATATGCTGAAACGCGCGCTGCTCATAGCATACAAGGAGTGCAAGGAGTTCTGCCGCTTCAATGAGCTTAAGATGTGGGAAGATGTACAGATGAACCTGTCAATCCACGACGAAATCAAGTTCCGTCTGCGAGATAATATTCCACCTAAAAACTTTGTGACTCAGCTCGAAGGTCCGCTCACGGTGTGGCCGGAGTTCAAAGACGTCAAGTTCAAAGTAGAAGCTAAGTTTGGTGGCAACTGGGCTGAAACGGAGAAAGTAGCATGAAGTATTTAATTTGTAATACGTGTCAACTTAATTTGCCGAAAACTGCATTTCATAACAATGAAGGATATACGAGTCGTGGAGGTAAAGATGGTTCTTGTAAAGTATGTAAACAAGGAATTGGTGCGAAGCACAGAGCCGCAAACCCGCGCTCAATTAGAGTTGCGAAACAGAAACGGCTCGCCGCTAGCTATAACACAAAGCGAAAATGTTTAGTAGATATTTATAAATCAACTGGGCACCGCTGTAACGCATGTGGTCAATTAGGCCGACATGCAGGATATCGATGGAAGTCGAAATTACCAAAACTTGTTATTGACCATGACCACAGTCTTGGTAAAACTGAAGAAAGTATTCGTGGTCCACTGTGCGAGGACTGTAATAAATCACTTGGATTTGCTCATGATAGTATTCCGAGACTGCGTGGTTTAATTAGACATATATCGCAATTCGATGAAAAGCAAAAACTTTTAGCGGGCGTCGAATGAGAATCATTGCAATCCGCTTTGAAGACCTTGATGAGAGTCAAGTCAACGATATTCGCTGGGACATCGAACAACTACTTAACGAGAAGATAGGCTCGTACGCTTATCGAATTGCTTCAGGACTAGAAGATGACCCACTAGATTTCGGCGGGGACTCTGAAAAGCCTGGTGACCGTCAGATGTGGTTCTTCAAGAAGATGCTTGGAGACCTTTCTGCGTTCTACTACAAAACTGAAAAGATAATACCGGACCATCCACACCTGTCACAAGCTAAAACGGTGCTACAGGTCGCGGTTGAAGAAACAGAAACGATGGATAAGATGCGCTGCAGTCAGCTCATCGACGCCATGAAAGAAGTTCTAGGAGAGCTTAGAACATGAGCGGACAATTCAGAATTGCATCACCTGGTCAACCCGGCATCGTAGAGCCAGTTGTCTCTACAGAGCTGAAGCTTTGCACTAAGTGCTTCACCAACCCACGAGTCAACTACGCAAATTGCAATCATACCTGGTGCCGAGTTTGCTTGAGCGCCGATGCTAAGGCTCGCCGTCAGGCAGCTGCGACTCCAACTACAACTGAGAATACATCGGCTAATGCTATATTGACTCGTTTAGAAAATGAATTAGCAACCGAAGGAACCGACGCTACAGTTTACGAAGTACCAATGCCTACAACGCCGCCGATACGAAAACCAAGGAAGGTAAAAATAGATGAGTGAAGTTCTTACAGTCGGGCGAGTAGAAGCTTTAGACAATAATCCGCCATCTCATAGACCAGTGGAGCGACGTATCGTCACAAGTCGCTGCTCCAACAATCCGCGCCGCTTTTACATTGCTGGCGACCTTCGCAAAGCATCGTTCATTCACGAGTTAGCCGATACACTGGTGAACCTAGGCATGGAACCAACGTATCCGTGGTGGAATAATACGGCTATGCGTCAAGGCGCAGCTCTCAAAGACCTCGCAGCTATGGAAGTTCGTGGTGTAACCGAAGCTGATGACTTCATTGGCATTCTGCCTGGACGTCGCGGTTCAGCGTCCGAGCTAGGTATGGCCATTGCAGCTCACAAGCTAACTCGCAAGCCGCACCGCATCCTTCTATGGACAGACAACGAAGAGATGCTTACTAAGCGCACTGAAGAGCTTGATAGCTATAACATCTTCTGGCATGCACCGGGTGTCCGAGTCGCAGTCAGCGATACACCTGTTGCAACAATTCTGTTTGAACTTTATGGGCGCGAACCCAAAGGATTAGTCCTATGATTCCACATCGTTTAGTTTTAGAAGTCAAAACCAAGATTGAGACAGCCATGTCTCATGGTCGTCGTGATGGCAATCTGCTCCATGCACTCCGGTTGCTCGACAAAGCTTCGTTAACTGAAGCAGATATTAAGCAAATTCAAAGTGATATTGCCGCAGCTATGTATGCTGGCATGCACGATTTCAATCTTGATGATTCACTCGGTATTCTTGAGTACATGGGGCAATTGGCGTGACTTACAATCCATATCGCGACAAACATTTCGGAGCACCTGGCGAACGTTGCGTCATTCGTTCGATGCGAGCCAAAGGCTGGTTCTGCGAACATACGTCCATAGCAATGGGCAAGGATGGCCGTGACTTCGATTTCAGATTTTGGCGTGACCCGGACCGCAAGTGGACTGGTGAGGTTAAGACGCAGGAACGTTATGGTGAGACAGGCAACTTATGGGTCTTATGGGAAAATCGTCCAGATGGACAGCGTCGTACGATTCAAACTTGCGTCGCTACGTTTTTCTTTATAGTTTGCAGCGACGGCATATACGGAGTTCGACCCGAGAAGTTAGCACAGGAGTTAACTACCGCCTATCGTTGTAATGACCCGGCAGTTTGGAAATGGGTCAACGAAGACCTTGAGACCTTGGCCATGTTCACCGGCGAGTGGTTCCGCAGGGTGGTGAAACCATTCACTGTCCCTGTCTGCGGGTCAAATCCTACCGTTACCCGCCACCTCAAGCTTCTGAATGCCACCTCAAGCTTCTGAATGCCACCGAACAGGTTCCGTTCGCCAAATATCGGCGTTCTCCTGACAACCTGGACATGAATCTTATCCCACCTGAGTCACGCATCGTCGAGGAGTAAACCTGCGTCCTAGGTCACTAGAATGCAAATGCGATATACGTCGCATTCTACAGGGTTCCCGAACCTAGCAAAATCCTGGTATGTTATAGGCATGTCTTCAGCAGCGCAGTGCAAACCAGAACCGGTTACCTTCGATTGGAACGCCCGTTGGTGGTATACCACATTTGCAATCGGATACAAACAAACATCCGAGACACCACGTCAACCGGACTTCCTTTGTGTCAAGGGTGGTTTCAAACGAGTGCAAGACGCTGTAGAATATCTGGTAAACATTCCAGGTCTCGAAGTGGAGACACTTCGCCACGGTCTCACCGTTGTGCAGTTTGCTGGCATGGGACCAAGGTCTGGAGAGTTGTGCTACGTCGATTCACTTAAGAAAGGGAAATCGTAATGCCAACCGAAGCGCCGATAGCCGTACTCAGCAACTTCTCATGGCGAGTTAATGCGTCGAGCTCGTAGTATGCACGACCAGTGGAAATGGGAAGTATTGGTTCACGCACCGAAGGAGTTAGAAAATGTCCAGCGAGAATGCGAAACTCAACAAAGAATGGGGCAAGCACGTCTCGAAGTTCGAGAAGCGCAAAACCTCCAAGAAGCGCCGCGCAGTTAATAAGAAGGTTGTCAAACATGCAACCAGTTGACGTAGCCTTCACAATAGGACTGATTGGTACGATAGTTTCGGCTGTTGCGCTTATCATTCTTGCAATATACGAAAGGAATAAACGATGATTAGACTATTCACCTACGGCACACTGATGCGCGGCGAAGGTAACTACCATCGTATGGAAAAGCAAACGTTCCTTAGTCGTGGCCGCACCGAAGGTCGACTATTCACCAATGAGTCTTATCCATACTTCCGTCCCGGACGGAACCAAGGTACGGTACTTGGTGAAATCTTTGAAATTGACGACCAATGCCTCGCAGGTCTAGACTCAATGGAGCTCAATTCTGGGTATACCCGTGAAACGATTTTGGTCGACCTGTACGATGTTGCGGACTGCCGTGTAATGACGATAGAATGCCAAGTTTACGTTGGACCAGAACGCGTCGAGCAGCAATATCGTCTAATCGAGGACGGTAACTATTCTAAGGACAATGCACGAGTTCGCGAAGAGCAACGCCTGGACCCAGATGAATGCGAAGGTTGCCAGATAGAACAAGACGATAACATTGAGTGGGCTTGTGCAGCGTGTGGGCAATGCGGAGATTGCTGTGGAGATAGAGACAATCCGCTCTCATGCGAACACGCTGCTATGGGTTCAAGTTATGGATAGAGCCTACGAAACCATGGTCAAGATGGCGTACGGAGCAGCGTTACTGAAAGTTGATTTAGTAGCGAACCTGTGGGCGTGTATTCGAGAGTTGTGCTAACCAAAGTCCCATCAAATCGATAGGTGGTCGTAGCTGACCATCTGTTTGCATTTCTTCCCAGAGGAAGTACCGCTTATTGCTAGGATGAGGACGTAAGACGCCAGCAAGATTGCCGGAACGAGCAATACCAGTGAGACGGTTCTTTTGAAGCTGCGAGAGTTTGCCATTGGGCGCCTTCAGTTCTACTGCAAAGTACATGCCGTACGCGAGTACCGAGAGGTCAGGAAGTCCAGACGAGTAGGCCATTGCATTCGACCAGTACTCGATATGTGTAATCGAGTCCTCACACTGCTTTTTCAAGCTTGCAAGGACTCGACGTCGTAGGTTAGCTTCGGGTGTGGCCAATTTAGCTTACGCGAGTAAGCTTATAGTTGGCTGTGCCGACGCGGAATGGGGCTGATTCGCCACCAGGTACGCTCAACGCTGCGGCATCTGCTGCTAGGACAGGCAGAAGTGCAAGTGCGAGACGTAGTGCCTTCATAAAGTTCATATCATACCTCCATGGAAGATTTGAGCTCGTAGATACGCTTTGACGTTTACGAGACCATTCCTTTGATAAGACACGTGATTACTGCAACGCCCCATAACCACATACAAACCAACCAGTACTTGTCTGGACGCTTTGTAAATAGTAACTGCGTCGCTCTGATGAGCATCCAACCAGTTACGAGGAAGCCAAGTATGAGAAGCGCCGCAATCATTAGCAGCCGTCGTTGACGAGTATGTCGAGTTCCGAAGGGCTATCGTAGTCCATTATGGCTTCTTCGTAGCTGTGATAACAGCTTTAGCGACGAGAGCCGCATCTGCGAGTGCCGCAGCTTTAGCAGCTGCGTCTGCTTGCGGAGCCTTGCCAAGCACACCAAGAACTGCTCCAGCCACGATACAAGACAATGATACATCCATTGCAACTTGCTTATTTGTAAATATTTGTGGCACGACATTGGAAAATGCAGGTTGCGCTATAATACCAGCAATGGTCAGAATAGCGCCACCAACTGTAACTTCTACGGAGTGCAGCGCGAGACCAGCCTTTGATAGAACATCTACGAATTTCATTGTTTGTTACGTTCCTTCCAATATGGAGAATCTATGGGTTCGTCTATGTGTGCAATATCCTCACGAGTCTGCTTAGAATATGTCATTCGGTCAGCCCACGCACGGAACCGCTTTGGCCAATCAGTGAAGATAGCTTGAACGATGTTCATGTAGGACTTTTGTCAAGACCCCACATATCCTTCGAGATGGAACCATCTATGTCCATCATCTTGATTACGTGAGTTTGAAGGCGAAGCCATCCAGCTGAAGCTTGCATTACATGTTCAGCAGGAATAAGTCCGCTCAACATGTTTGCATCGCGTTCGTCAAGCGCGGCACAGTCCCAACGGCATTGAGAGTCGCCGGAGTATGCGAAGTATCCGGCAGATGGGATAGAATCTTGTCCTTCGTCCTGTGTCTGATACGCTCGTTCGCCGTGAGTTGACAGGTTCCATACAGGTGGATTCTGCAGAATACCAGGGTCTGATGATATTGGAATCTGACCTGCGACGTCAATCTTCTTGAGGATAGCGGCTCTGGCGTTGCATCCTGCGTGCATCCAGGCATGAGCTTTCAAGTATGGCCAGGTTCCCCAAGGGCCAGTGACTGAAGCAGCAACGCCTGTAGCTGGGTCGGTACCCATGCACAGAGCCGCAATTTCGATGTTGGAGCTATGGTCACGTGGGTCGGTGTTGAAATGCCACGTGCCATAGCCTGTTGGCGTACCAAGGTCGAAGTTCTTGTAAACAGTGAACAGGGATTTCAGCTTTTCCCAGTCAACCAGTGTAGCACTTGTAGTGCCGTACAGTTGGTCAGCAAATGCCTTATCAAGAAAGCCGGTTAGGGCGAACTCGATATGATAGTCGCGCATGCGTTTAGGCGAAGTGACGCTCCAGTGGTCAGTGATTATCATGGCTTACGAAATAGCTTTGGACAGCCGACACATTTCCATGTACCGCGCCCAGCACTTGAAACTTTGACGAGCTTATGCTTGTGTATCATTTTTATGCTCCGTCCGCGATGTTAGTTGTTTCGTACGCAATACCTATAAGCGCGGGGTCAACGGCATGAAAGACACGCTTCTTATCGGTTGTAATAGCTGCGATGAGACCATGTTCGCAGTACCATGTATCGGGCTCCTCGCCGACGATAAGGCCACTTTGAATCCTTTCGCCTGCGTTATTCTCGATGTTGGCTTTCAATCGGTCAAATACATTGCAAATCATATTTCTTCTCCTAGGCTGACGTTGACGTTACAGTTATAGTTTTCACGTCTAATTGAGGCCAAAATAAACTTTTAAGAGCGGCGCTAATTTCGTCGTTTGAAAGTTGCGTCCCAGTTATTGGTTCCTCCGCGAGGATTGTAATGTGAATTAGTTTCATGATTCTCTCACCTTTACGTTGTAATCGTCGCTAGCGACGATAGCTGGTTGCGTAGCTTTACCTGCGGCGAGAAGTGCCTTGCCAATTTCTAAGCATTGCTCTTTAGTAAGAGACGCTTGAAGATAAACGGGGGCTCGCGCTTTCTCTATAAGTATACTCGCGACCATCAGTAGTATCTTGAAGTGGGCTGACCGCAATCGTCAAGCGATAATCAACATCGCGTTGAGAACCACGAATGGATATACCGTTCATAACTTGTACTTCAACAGTCCACGGATGGCGTCCAGTAGGAGCAATCCATGCTTTGTTGACGCCTTTATGTCTAGGCAATTGAGACAGCCTCCGTGATTGTTCCATCGGGTTGAATGCTGAACGGACCTTTGAGGTCGTAGCTCTTAGCAATATCAGCTTGGAACTTCTGGTAGTTAGCGGAAATGTTGTCAAGGTCTGCACAAATAGCTCTTCGCTCCTGCTCCGCCTTGTGTGCGGCGTAGGTGACACGGGCAAGCTTAACCTGTGCCTGTTGCTCCGAGGTCACGAGTCCCTCGAGAGTTTTGTATTCGGATGGAGCTAGTTTACGAACTGGCTTTATAACCGGTTCGGTGTTTTGTGCCTCGGGCATGTTGTTAACAGTCATAGTAGTTTCCTTTCAGTTTAGAGTATGCGAATTGCGTCGAGTGTGTACGCGCCGGGGTTAACGACTGAACCACCACCGGTTGATGTAATGTTGAAAGTGAAGTGAAGCGTCTGTCCACCGACAGCTTGACAGACAAACAGAGCACCGCAAGAAGTACCACCAGAACCACCGCTGCCCTGAGAGCTTGCAGATTGACTTGTAACTGTACCAGCCGAAAGCGTAATATACGTTGTAACAGAAAGACCAGAGGTATTCCACATTAGACGAACTAGCCATGTTCCAGGCGGAAGTACAATAGACGTACTTGAAATTGGTCCAGAGCCATGCGAGACGTTAGCTGGCGTACTTCCTTGCACAGGAACCGTATCACCAATTTGATTGTTCAAACGAGCGATATTATTGTTTGGCCATACGCCAGTAATAGCGATACCGGCGCCAGCCGTCAATGCTGGAGACGATTGTCCTGTACCGCCGAAGACGATAGGAAGCGGAAGACCTGGCGCAAACGAAATCGTGTTATTAGGCCAAGTACCAGTGATGGCAATACCTACGCCGGCTGTCATTCCTGGAGTAGCGGTTCCAGTACCACCGTCTGCAATCGTGATAGGAGTCGACGGCGCAAAAGTTATAATTTGATTAGGCCATGCACCAGTGATGCTGATACCATAACCAGCAAGTAGTGACGGCGCGGAGTTACCTGAACCACCGTATAGAACTGGCAGAATGCCGCTGAATGGAATCTTGAATACTAGCGAAGCACCCAAGTAAATATCGAGCAAGTCACCACCGAACCCGCCAACGCTATTCTGGAATGTAAAGGCTGGATTCGTTGCCGTAGCTGCTGAAACGAGTAGACCACCATTCGCGTTATTGAAGTCTATTTCACCAGCTGCTGTCTCGTACGCGCCAGTGATTGATACAAAGCCAATATCTGGTGAACCAGGCGATAGATGAACGAAACCGCCGCCCGCTGATACAGTGGCAAAACCAGTGAACGCCGGATACGGAGCTTGGTTGATGTAACCAGCAAGCATCTGAGTAACGCCAGAAGGAATCGTAATAGCTGCGACGCCTACATAACCAGCATCGACTGTCGGAGTTGAAACTGTAGAAGGTCCTTTGACTTTGAACTGAATCGCAACAACGCGGTTCTGATACATGTACTGCGTTGTATAAATGCCAGCGGTGTCAGTGAATGTCAATAGCTCGAGGTTCGTATCTTCCTCGAGGAGTGTCGCTTCCAACAAGTAATAATTCGAACCAGCGCCAGGCGACACGAACAAATTCGTTGGGTCTTGGTAATTGTCTAGGAGCGCATCGTTCGAACCGAATTTGAGAACAGTCGTAGCATCAGCCGAAATTCCATGGCTGATTGAACCCCATGGAGTGCCATCTTCAGGTAGACCTTTGTACACACGGCCGGCGCCGATGCCAAGGTCGAGAAGATTGTCTGAGCCAGGAATGACTGCTAGGCCTGCGTAGAATGGAGACGTACCACCACCAAAGGCGTCAAGAATAAAGAGCGCGAGGTCCTTCTGGGCAAACTGTTCTAGCGACAATACGTCGCTATCTGCAAGTTGCTGTCCGAAGTAGACGGTTTGTCGTAGCATTCTTTATTCCTTAGACGAACGCAAGCCAGACTCGCTGCCCGTCGGCCTTGACCTGATTGATGAGTGCCTTGGCAGTGAATGTCGATTCGCCTGCCGGAAGCGGATTGTAAATCGTAATATAGACAGCAGATTTTCCTTGCTGCTGAGCGCCAAGCGCTCCGAATGTTCCAAGGCCACCGGAGCGACCAAGGCTGATTATGTCGTTAACGTTGCCGTCTTCGACAATTTTGAACGTAAAGCCTACATTCGACAGGGCTGCTGCGATACCCGCTCTTGTGGTAGCATTGCCCAGCAAAGCGTTGAGGATTCGAATACGAAAGTGGTCATCAGTTTCACTAGGTAGTCGTGGCAGCGTTCCTCCAAAGAAGTCAGAGCTTATTTGGTCTAGGTTTATATCGGTTGCAGTCTTGATGCGGGTCTGAAGCTTGACGTATGCGAGCATCGCGTAGAGGGAAGCAAACGGACCGGCGATAGCATTGAAGACGGAGTACAGTAGACCGCCAACTGCAAACGCTTGGTCTGACGCCCATGAACGCGGAAACAGGCTAAGTAGACGATACGTCCAGTCGCCTTGGTCATACGTTGGACCTGGAGGTCCAGGCGGCCCTGGAGGAGGAACGAAGGTAGGAGTCGTCGTTGTAGGCGACGAACTGATAACGAAAATATCAGGTGGAATGAAGAACGACATTAGCCAGCCGTAGTTCCAGCGGGAAAAATCTGACCAGTTTCATTCAACGGCGAAGTGCTACCTGACGTATTCGCTACGATGAATACGTTGATTTTTTGTGCTACTGTACCAAAAGGAACTTCGTACGTCATCTAATTATTCCCACAGAATGATGCACATCGCGGCACCATTTGAAAACACAGACCCGGGTGCAAAATCCAAAGCGATAAATGTGTGCGGACCGCCATAGACGTTCATCACCAACGTCGTGAACTCCGCAATGTCTGAGTTGTTGCAAGTACCGAACATATCAAGTCCAGGCTGCTGCGGAGCGGGTGAGAAGTAGACTGGAGTTGTGAAACCAGTTACATTGCCATCAATACCACTGTTGGTACCGTTTGCTGCGACTAATTCACGATCTGTTGACGTTGTTTGAGGGTTTGCTGCTTTCAAGAATTGAACAACAGCATTATCCCATGAAAATAGTGCAAGCTGGAATCCAGATGCAGAATCGCCACCGGACTGATTCTTAGAACGTTCAATAGTTAGAAGTACAGGATACGAGAACTGTCCACCCGCGGTACCGCGGAACAACATAAATGCAAGACGGTTAGCATCACCAGTTACGTAGCTACGAAATAGTGTTGCATTGTTCTGGCCACAACCAAATAGCGTCGGAGTAAGGTAAACAACACCAGTTAGATTACCAGCTCCATCTGTAGAACTAGCGAACGAAACTCTAAGCGCAGGACGAGCGGCGTTATTATCTGAGCCGTACTCTAACTTCATGAACAGTGGTGTTGTTCCCTGAAGTGCGTCGTTCATACGCCAGATTTCATAGCCCTGAAACGTATAGTTGGCGACAGGAGCAAGAACAGTCGTCCAGTCTATTTGACCGGTATCCGCTGTACGAATCCAATTGACTGCGAGAAGAGCGGCACGAAGAGCCAAACCCCAAAGACGGAAATTCGCGTCTGTGGTCTGGTCCGGTGCCTGGTCGAAGGTCGTAATTGGCATTATCGTTACTCCATTATCAAGTATTCAAATTGGACGTTCACTGTGTGAGTACTTCCGCTTTGATTCTGAATTGCTAGGTAAATCGTTGTATTCGGAACCAAGTCATCGTTTGACCCGAATGGTTCTGGGCTAGTCGTAATAGTCAAATTCAATGCAGTTGTTACACCGTCGAAAATGACGCCAGTACCAGCAAGTGGAAGCGTAGAACTTGGACGACTAGCATCAGCTGCGCGAGCCGCCGCGGTCTGATACATACGAACTCTAGCAGGACGGTCAGTCGTCACAGCGAGCAAAATGAATGACTTCGCGATAACTACGTTGGTTGCGTTGTCTGTTGCTCCAGCCACGAGTGAAACAGTTGTAATGTTCGTATTAGTACGAGGTGCAAGAACACTTCCGCCAGGACCTGGAGGTCCAGGAGGTCCCGCTGGTCCGCCAGGACCAACCGGTCCAACACTTCCAGTAGCACCAGTCAATCCCGCAGGTCCAGCTACACCTGGAGGTCCTGCAATGAGAATGACTTCGGATGGAAGCGGTGTTGTAAGTTCACCCGTTGGCATTGCACTAGACGATGTGACGAAGTCATACGCTGTTCCAATAGCGAGCGATACAGGCGACGTACGGCCATTGATATCAGTTGTTGCAACTCCAGCGACGTTACCAGGAATATGCGCAAGACCGTGTGGATAGAACGTAACAACGACACCTTGCAGCGGGTTACCGTTGAAGTCCTCAAGTACGAACTGATAGGCGAAGTTAGCCATTATGAAATTTGTCCTGGGTAATGATACAAGTCACCGGCGAGCACGCTCGGCGCTGCATAGTGGGCATCTGAACCGTTAATATTAGCAAACAAACCTACTCGAAGCAAAGTCACAGCCGTCCAGTCAGGACCCGACGTATCTGTGAACGAACGGTCAGCAATCTGACCTGGTGCGCGAAGAATAAACATAATATGTGTCGAATCAACAATTACCATGCACAACTCAATGAACGACCAACGATTCGCGGCTGTATCTGTCAATCCTGCTGAGTATAGTGGTCCACGGTAAGTTAGCGCACCTGTTGTGAAAGCGTCACCAGTATATGCATATGCAACAGCTTGGCCATTATTGAGGAACCAGATATATCCGCCAATTGTGCTATTCTGAACACCAACGCCGGGTGATTCATTTCCTACGCTAGTATCAACTTTTACCCATGAACTAAGGACAAACATTTGAAGTGGAGCTGCAATCGTGATTGGGCTCTCGTTAGCTTCAAGTTCTGTTCCGCCAGATACCCAATTAAGAATATACGAACCATCAGACTGCACAGTTTTTGTGATGCCCGCTGTCCCTGTTACTGTCAAATGCGTACGAGTTGAACCACCTCCGCCAGATGCTGGTTTGTTTTTCCACTTAGTCGAAGATGTTTCGTACGTCAATACGTCGTTATTTGCAGGCGCTGTAATAAGCACATCGTTATCAGCTACAAGTGTAGGACCTACGTTATCCCATTTGCTTGTACCGGAATTATATGCGAGGATATTGCCGTTCGCAAGTCCAGATAGAGCGACGTCAGTAAGCGCAGCGAGGGTAGACGCTCCTGGAGCACCGGCTGCGGCGAGCACATTCCAGTACGTTGCATTCGGTGGTGTATGATTCGTGTGCGCAAGAATGCAAACATAGGATGAGCCGCTCAACGAAACCGCGTCATCAACGTGATAGGCAGTTGCTCCTGACCACGCTCCAGTCCAGTTAAGACCTACTCCAGGCGCTCCTGGAGGTCCAGGGACAAGCGCAAACGTCCCAACCACGGGATTAGGCGCTGTGAACGTCCCCGATGGCATAAGAACTGATGTGGTTGTAAAATCGTACGATGAGCCTATGTCGAGTACAGCGGGCGGTTGAACGAAGCCAGCAGCGTCAGTTATTCCTGAAGCTACAATGTTTCCAAGAATCTGAGGAGCACCGTGAGGATAAATATCAATGTTAACGTTTGGCAGTGGGTTGCCAGACGAATCAGCGACCTTCAGTGCATACTGAAAGCTAGCCATTAAATCACCGTCACCGTAATAGTGTTTGCACGAGCCAGATGCTTGAAATCAATCGGAATATCAATCACTCCACCATTGACTTGCAACAAAGTCGTCGAGTCTACGTTGGGTACACCGGCAATAACTGTTGCAAGCGCAGCATATACAACGTTCACGCCTACCCCGGGAGTATTGATGTAGTTCGTAATAGCTGCCACAACCGCTGCTTGTACTGTTACAGGATTCGAACCTACATGATGAACAACTGTAGCAGTAACATTGATAGGCGTATTTACTGGAGCGAGTACCGCGTAACCGATTCCATCTGCTTTGACTGGAGCAATGGCTGCGGAGATGGCATCGAGTGTAGGTGTTGGAATTGCCCCTGTGCCATCGTCAACCACAATTGTGAATCCACCTGGCCAGTCGAGACCAGTGAAGTACAACTGGTCGTTATTTGTGAACGTAAGTCCGGCTTGAACACCCTCAATGGCTGCGTCGATAGCTGCAATCGTTCCCTTACCAAGGGACTGAATGTACAACGTGAACCGCGCTTTAAGCGCAGCATCTGTTTCTTGATTTGAACCGCCAGTCCCTGGAGCCGAGTTATCAACTGAGTTAAAACCAAAGACGCCAGATACAATCTGTACAATTGTATGCGCCGCAACGTTTCCGCTTGTTCCAGCTATGGCTGCAACTGTTGTTACGTCTACCGTTGCGAAAGATGATGTACACAAATACGCGTTCTGGCTAATCTGATAATTGATGTTTGTTGGATCGGCAACTACAATGAACTGAATACCGCTGAGCGTCTGAACAACCGCTCCAACGGGAATGAATACGTCAACGCCTATAATGAGGCGAGTAACTTGTACATGAACACTCGAAAATGTAGCTGCGTCTCTGGCGAGACCGTAGTCAGCGACGTATGAATCGACGTCTATACCAGTAGATGTTGCAAGACGAGCGATGTTATACACATGCGCGATGAGCTGCTGAAGCGTAATGCTGTTACCAGTGACTGCTTGGAGCAGAGCGTAGGCAACAGAACCAGGACGCAAATTCGTAACGTTTGGCGTGTTGTTCACCAACGTTGCAATCATGTTCTGCAGGTACGAATTAAACGTTTGTACCGGTAGTGGCATTATCTAGTAACCTCAAGCTCCGGAATCGCAATCACTTGACCATTCGCGAGTGCTACCTGAGCATTCACAATGATACCGTCTGGTAGTGTCTTTGTGTCTACACTTATAACAGGAGCTGGCGTAACGGCCACTTCAGCCTCCTGCGAAATTTGTTGCTGCAAACGCTGCTGAATAGCCTGCACAGTCTCTTCGTCGGAGTTCTTATCCACATATAGACGAGCGTTTCCGCCGTACTGCGGCTGGAATATGTAGTCAGGTGGAGACGTTACATTCCCATTCAAATCTGTCTGGACCGCGTTTGTCAAGAAACGACGAATAACACGCTGTTGAAGCTCAGCCGCTCCATCAACGGTTGCAAGGTCGCCTGTAGCATCTAGGGACAGGTCTCCGCCCCAAGGTAGTGACAAATCAGCCATTCCGTATAGCCTTCGACGGGGTTAGTCCGCCGCCTTCACCTTAGTAGAACCTGCTGGGCTCATCGACGCAGACGGTCCTCCAGTCTGAGTCGGTCCTCCTCCACCAGGATTGTACGTGTGCGTGTGATTGTTGAAAATGTTGGTTACGTAAGTTACTAGGTCCTTCTTACGAATCACGGCATTGTCCCCAGCCGGCAAACCCTCAGCTGCGAGTTCAAGCAGAGTCGCAACTTTGATACTTGCGTAATCGCCGCCACCCATACGAGTCCCACCAAGACCATCTCCAGGAGACGAACCATCTTGAGTGGTCTTGACGAAGTTACCTTTCCCATCAAGCCATCCAGCCGACTTGCCGTCCGTAAATGGAGGTGTGTCGACGTCGTTGCACATGAACACAGCCGCAACCGGATACACACGTCCCAAGTCAATGTAAACAACAAGAGCCTGTGCGTCGAGTACAGGCGGAAACTGCATACCGATTTTAGGTCCAGCGAACGGAGTTCCAAGTTGAATGAAACCAGTTTCTATTGGCAGATCAGTTACTGGGTCACGATGCAGTGGAAGCTTAAACTTACCACAATTCGTCGCAGGGTCATACGCTGACAATTCACCAAAGGTGACCATCAATTGGGTATGACCTTGCTGAGACGCTATCTTGGTATGTTGGAACATATCTCGGATGTTACTGTCAGACATTATACGTTCCCCTGTGGTACTGGAATTGGGTGATTCACGCACGTTGCAAGAAGAGAATACGCTCCAGACCCAACGTCGTATGTCCAATCGAGCTTGCGTGGATAATAAACACCGTTCATTGACGCCATTGCAAGTCCACTCATAACGATAGCAACATTCGGGGCATTCTGCACCCACTTAGTCAAATCATCGCCAGTTGGTGACCATTCAAGTTCCATCACAAATTCATGTGCACTGATTTCGTCGCGCAGCGCATTCGCAATGGACAGGCACTGCTCTGGCGTTAGGCCAGGAATGTGCTCAATGTATTCCTCGTTGTTAACACTAACTGCGCCGACAGAAGATGAACCTGTCAAACGACGTCCGCCAGATGAACGAGGCTTCGCGGCTGGCGACGGAAGAGGTGTTACACCAATGAGCGAATAATACGCAAGGTCAGCTGCCGATGGTTGACTGTTAGCAATCGTCTTAGCTTTTTGCTTCGGAATGTAACTAATAACCTTTACCTTAACATCATGAGCGTGCAGAGCTGCATGCGTAACGCGACACTTCATACCCGCGTTAGATTTCCAATTCATTTTGAATACGAATGGGTTAGTAGATTGCGCACCTACATAAACTGTTGAGTTCTGAGCACGAATCTTCCAACCGCAATAAACTGCAAGAGCTTCTACGTACTCAAGGAGCATCATATTACGCGCCGTAGACACGAAGTCTGCTTGAAGCACTTTACCGACTGTAGGCGGCAGCGAACCATCAGGTAGATGCGAATCAACCTTCACAGTGACACCAGGAACATACTTTGTGATGAGTTGCGCAATAGCTTTATCTACCGAAACGTTCATATCGGCACGAGCTGTAATGCGCTGGTCAGCCATAAGCGACAAAATACCACGAGCTGAAAACGTGAGTATATCCTCTTCGTGAATAGCAACAAGGTCATCGAGGAATCCAAAGAATAGTTGATTCTCTGCGACCACATGTCCCTGTGTTTCTTGCGCTACCCGAATAGTGAATGGAACTGTCTGGGGCGGGTTCTTCTCCGCAAATTTCTGTGTCAAAGCGCCCCAATCGATATTCTGGTCCCACAGACTCGTATCTAGTGTTACGGTATCCGCAACGCTGTACGCTGTTTGAGTAACAGTAATCTTATTCGATTCAACATACTGACCATTAACGTACGCTTTGAAGCGAGGCGTTGAGAATACTGGCGTTGGTGCTGGCGCAATTGAAGGCATTATTCGAACAACGGCGGAATAACAAGCTGAGTTGGTGCGTAGATAAAGTTGTCAGTCATATTGTTCGCCGCTGCAAGAGCTGCAACTGCTGTTGGCAAGTCTGCATTTGGGTAGAACTGGGATGCAACATCGAACAAATTCGAACCTGCTTGCGCTGTAAAGGTAGTTGGAGACGGACTCTGACCAAGAAGCAGGACTAAGTTCGCGAGAACAACGCCCCAAGCTTGCATCGCATTGAACATATTGCTAAGCGTCGTAAGGTCAGTTTCACTTGTTGCAGTGGCTTCAAGTGGACCTACGAAAATCTGAGTCGACGCAATTACAGCCTTTACGAGTTCGACGATAGCGAGAATTTCAAGATATGCGGCGTTTCCAAGCGGATACGCCGCCTGAATCGCCGCATTAAGCTGATTAGACTCGTTGATGATATTCTGAGGCACAGCTGGCGTAGTCAATACCGCGGTGTTTGCAGTTGACAGAGCCGATTGAGCTGTAGTGTCTACTGTGATTGTGAGACTAGGTAGCGGTGTCGCTCCATTATTATCGGTGATTACAACGAGGTCAATCGTATAGTGAACTTCGCTTTGATAGAAGACCTTCGCGACATACTTCTGAATAACGACGGTGTACTGCAAAGGTCCGTACTGCCATGTAATTGGCTGTTGTGCGCAGCAGAGACGGTCAAGTGTTTGATGGCGCGGCAGAGCATTCTGCCCATATAGGATACCGGTCCAATTCGTTGGAATCGGAAAGGCGCCCATGTTATGGACTTTGATAACTGGCTGGCCACTCTCAGAAATATATTTGTGAACCGCGAGTTGAAGCTCATGGCCAATTTCAAATTCCGCAGGTACTTCAAAGTTTTGAAGTTCAACCTGGTCAAGCTTAAACGTAAAGTGACTAGGTGTCACAGGCATTAGTGGTGAGCTCCTGCAATACCGACAGCCGGTAGATACGGCGAGTTACGCGTTCCGCCAGTTGTGCGAAGCGCTCTCGCTGCACCCTGGTTAATCACGCGAGTGACTCCATGCGCAATCTGTCGGCTATCAAGATGAACATGGGTGTGAATATCGACAGGACGCGTGTCAACTTGCGGCATTCCAGCTCGATAACCCTGAGCGAATCCAGCTTGTTCCTTCTGAAACCAACCAGTGACGCTCTTATAGATGCTTGACATGTCTTGAACGGGGTGAGTCACGATATACACGATGTTATTCATGAAGTTCTGCCACGCTGTAAGTGCAGCAATGAAACCGTTAGCCAACGCATTCATAAGCCATGGGAAGAACTTGTACTGAACAAAAGCCATAACAGCGCCAAAGAATTTACCAACGTTGAATGGGTGCTTCATCAAGTAAGCCAAAGCCTGCGCAATCGCAAGAATCCAACCGATGACTGGGATAATCTTTGTTCCAAGGAACATAAACCCAGGCGCTAGACGACCAACAAGCCCTAGCACTTTGCTCATCACGCCACCAACAGCGGCGGTTCCTCCGAAGCCAAACTTAAACAACGCTACAGATGCAAGGGTGCTTAGGGCACCACCGATAACAGTGAATAGGACTGCAAGCCCACCGGCCGCTGACGAAATCGCCATACCAATTTGTGGATGCAGGTTAATTGCAACCGCAAGTTTAGAGATGCCATCCGCAATCATACGAATGATAGGCATCAAATGTAGAGCCATAGGAACAAATGTTGTTTGCATCAACGTTCCCCATGAAGCCTGGAGACGCTGCATTTGGAACGCTGGTGTTTTTTGCAATCCCTGCCACGCTTGGTCAAGAGTCTGTTTGTTGCGCATGGCCGACATAACTGACTGCCACTGATGATACGCACCAGGAGACACAAGCTGTGACGCCATAGGTAGAGCCGTCTGACCGAATGCGCTAACCAAGTCTTTAATGAGCAAATCAGGACGACCAGTAGCACGACGCGCTGTAGCGTCTACATACAATTGCTTAACAACCGCGTCCCAATTTAATCCACCGCCAGGACCATTACGGAACTTAGACATGATTTCGCCATCAGCGCCCATCATGCCGAGGTTGTGAAGAGCTACCGCATTGCGTGATTGCAAATGACCAGTCATCAAAGTAGCACCAAGTGACTGCGTGAACATACGAGCTACACCAGTACCACCGCGACCCTTAAGCAATCCTGATTGAGCCATCAAAAGCGACAAACCCATCAACTGGTCTGGCTTAACACCCAACGCAGTACCAAGCGGGAAGAAATACTTGGCTTGACGTACAAGCGTCGCCAATGACTCCGGCATGGTTTGCTGCGTTTTCCACAGCAAATTCATCGTGCTAGAAACTTGTCCAGTCTTATACGACTGCGTTTGGTGAATAAGCTGCAATGACTCGCGAATTGATTCGTCTGGGCTCATGCCGTACGCATATTTCATCATGTCAGCGTACTTCATAACCTGGGGCATCAAACTCTTACGACCAAATACCTGGTCAGGAGTCAACTGCGAACGGAGAGCCATCGCATATTCGCCAGCGATTGTCGAAGCGCTCTGAGCGTACGTCAACGAACCCTGAACAACACGAGCTTGAAGCGAGGCATCTGAAATGTGATAATTCGTTGGAATAGCCCAACGAAGTTTAGTCAATGACAGAAGGAAGTCATCTGCGCCTTTTACGCCAGATGTGAAGAAAGCTCCGAGCCCTTCACCCATGTTTGTGAAAGCAGCTCCAGCTTGCTGAAGCGCATAAATCTTAGCATGGACATTGCCCAAAGCACCAGCTGCTCGATTCGCACCAGCGGCGAGTGAGCTAAGTCCAGCTCCGGCCTGATTGACCGCGGTGAATACAACCGCGACCTTCCACATTGAAAACATTAAGCCACTTCATGCGGGATTGAACGACCCGCTGACTGATGAATTGCAAAGAAGATAGACTTGAACAAATACGGTCCGATGAGTTCCTCGATTTTCTTTTCACTCTCGATAAGAGCAGGCCCGAGAATAGGACGTGGTGGAATCGGTCCGAGACCTGGAATTGGGTTGACAGGTACGCCTACTTCGTGTCCTAGAGCCTTCCCTAGCTCAGAACCTACGCCAACGGCTTCTCCTTCCTGAGCGACGTTATACGAGTCTCTCAGCTCACCAGAGCGCAAAATGGGATTGTTATCAGGATAGCCTTGGGCAGCACGGTCAGCCATCGTCATTTCAGATAGCGGAGCCCACGCAGCAAACGGTCCTACTTCAGTCTGATATTCGCCGATTTTCTCGCGTGCTCTGTCGCGTACAACATTCGCAGCCATGAGACGGGCGGTAATCAAAGCAGGGTTCGTCACCTGACGAGCCCTGTTGATGTGCTGTATTAGAGCACCGATACCATTGAAGTAGAGAGTCTGCACCCGCTTTACTTTGACGGGTGGACCTTCTTTACTTAGCCTTAGCTTTGTTTAATGCTGGGCATGTAAACGAGAATGTTGTGTTGTTCATGCTCCAAGGAACTAGCTGGTCGAGAACATTTGTGCCAAGTAGAGGAACAGGACCGGCAGCTGCGAGTACGTGGTGCAACGTGCAGTCGCCTACTGTATAGTCGTTGACTTCGTACATAAACACATCGACCTTCGAATTATCTGCAAGTTGAACCGTAACTGTTCCAATCGGTCTCGCCTCATTTTGAATAACCAAATCTAGAAGCACGCCTTCTGGAAGAGCTGAAGAACCGACTGAGCCAGAATCAATCATGACAATGCCGCTCTTTTGTATACCAGCTGATGAACCGACTGAAACAACGACAACCTTGGCGGGCAAATAATCTTGGTCAAGAGGAACTGAATCAGCGAATGCTAATATTGGCGCGCATAGAACTACGACTAATAGGGCGAGAGACAATAGCTTTTTCATGGAAGTTTTCCTGCGTCTGACGATTGAGTAATACTTGCTTGGTAGGCGAAGTTAGCAATGGCAAAAGATTGATGACTTACGAATGTGCCAAGCGGTGTATCACCGTAGGCTTCAGCCAACTTAACTAATTTTTGGAGAACGTCTAATGCTGTCCAGAAATGTTTACGCGCACTAGGAATATCGTTGTATTCAGCGACGTACACATACGTCTGATTCCATTCACAAACATATTCGCCGATGTAAGCTGTACGCAATTGAACTTCGATAGCTCCGTCGGTAGCAGCAACGTAGTGCTTCGAGTTCATGTCCGCACCGCGCTTAGCGTTTAATGCCGCGGCACAAGTAGCCCAATCGGAAGCAAATGCAGCATTTTTCGCTACATCTGTGTAATCCCATTTGTGGCGCCACACTGCAAGGATGTTTTTAACGCACCCAGTTGGGTGCGCATTTGGAAGAGCGTCAGCTTTAGAAATCGCTGGAGCGAGAAGCGCTATTACGAGCGCTATTGTTGTGACTATTTTAGAAAGCATTTCTTCTCCAATCTCTAGGTCTCAGACTCTTCTCCGCGGAACGACGCTTTATGTTTCTGTAGCCAAGATTTCCAAGCCCCTACCATGTGTTTACCGGACTCTGGGTCAACCCCTTCGAAGTCCCAGATGAACTCATCGCCTTGGGTTAGCCCCTTAACGATGGCGATAGCTGTTCGTTCCAGTGTTCCCATCCTCTGGACCTCGGCCCATGTCGGATACGTAATAGCCGCCATGGATGAGAACTCCGGGTCCTCGACTAATTTTTTACGTCTTCAATCTGTCGGCGTTGGTAGGCAATAACGTCTTGAGCTACGACAGCTGGAAGCTCAGTCGGACTTGTGCCTGCCTTAAGAGCTTTCTCAACGGATTCCTGAATAACTTCAGCCAATCTCGGGTCAATAAACTTCTGGTAGTTATTCATAAAGTCGTCAAGGTACTTATCCTGACCAAACTTATCAAGGAAAGCGTCGAACACAAGACGATTATTGAGAACTAATGACGAACCATCGTACTTGCGAATGCTCAGCATCGCCGTCGCGATTTGAACAAGCTCAGTATCTTGAAGCTCTTCGATACTAAGAATATTGCGAAGTTTGAGCTTCAGCACGCCTTGAGGACGACCAACTTCAATTATCTTGCCGTCGGCAAGCATATAGCGGAACGTGTCTGCAGTTGGAACTTTGCCTTCTTCTGGTTTGATTTCACCCGGAGTGGCGGGTGTTTTTGCTACTTTGACTTTGATTGGTTTACCGGTTTCTTCAGACATAGAGGATTCCTTTTGACAGTAGTCAGTGGTGTCTATATATAATAACACAAGGACTAGCACTTTCACACTAGTCCTTGTTTCTGTAGACGAATCTGCTGTTAAACTACAATGCCAGGAATCACATTACCAGAGACCGTAGCATTGGACTGCAGACTAACTGCTTGGCGCTGCGGGAAGAAGAACTTGAATGTCTGCGGAACATCCTCTGCACCCTTCCATGAACCGAGGTCAGTTGGATACATGATGCCGTTGATGTACTGGTACTGATTGATGGTACCGTCGTAGTTACGAATTGTCTCAAGCATCGTTACGTTAAAGTCTGGAAAGCCTGCTTCGAAGTTATTCTCAAGGAACTGAGCAAGGTCATCACCAACGCTGTTTACACGAGCGTAGGTAAGGTCGACTTCGTATCCACCGAAGATAGGACGAGCTACAAAGATACCACCGTTATTGGTTGGGCGTACCTTGCTCTCTGTCCACTGTGGCTTAATTGAAGTGTCCGTGTGCAGACCAAACTGCGCAATGACAGCTCCGTTGACCGAGAATGAGACCGATAGGTCTCGGCCGATATTCTGCTTAGCCATGTGTTACTGCACCTACTCCTTAGCGGGCTGGCTGCGCGCCGGTGTTAGTTACAACAGTCTGGCCAGCAGTCATATTGATTACGAACTTATCGATGACAGCCAAGTACTTGATAATGACAGTGCAAATCAAGAAGCCTGCGGCAATCGAGTTGGGTGGGTTGTTATTCAGGTCGCACTGGACACTGAAGTCGTCGATTTGACGATTGGCCAGCAATCCACCAAGGAAGCCGTTCATCGCAGCCGTTACCGACTCACGAGTTGGGTCATCTTGACGAGTTGACTGGTTCAAGTTGACAAACTGGCCCATAACTTCGCTTACGAAGGCTGAAGTCAAGAAGTTCGTCATGTTAGCATAAGTGATTTCACTTGTTGCTGGATTTGTAGATGTGCTCTTGCCGTGACGCAATCCGAAGGCACGAGCGCCCGGAATCGGAATCGCAATCAAGTTAATACCAGCCTGCTCAAGCGCTGACAAGTCATCGAATGAGTACGGCTGTGGCGCTGTTCCAAGAGTCGCTTCAGTTCCAACAAGTGCATAAGCCTGGTTGTTGCCGGGTGACTGGTGCGCCGCAAGACGGCACATAATACCAGCTGCGACTGACGCCGGTGGAACCTGGACGTTCCCACCGACGAACGAGTCGAAGTAGGTCACGTAATCCTTGAGCAGTACTGCCCAAGGACTGTTGAGACCAGCCGCGAGAATCGCTGAAACCGCCGTAGCAACTCCAGTTCCCTCCGGCAAACTGCAAAATGCGATAGACTTCTCAGACTGAGCTAGAGCTTGGAGAGTTGTCCAAACCGTGCTATCTGAGTTACCACATAGCCACATAGCATTGACGCCTGTTTCACGAAGCGCATACGCACCTGTTCGTGCACCGGCTCCGCCATCAACACCAATGAGGTCCGCTGATGTGATGCCCGTAGCACCATCAAGTCCGCCAGTCAATGTAATTGTTTGACCCACTGTTGGAGCTTCAAGAGCTGAAGCTGCAATTGCTGCGGTTACGTACTGAGACGGTTGAGTATATCCAGCCTGACCATTGTTAATGGCGTCAGCAATATTCTGCCACAACGCGCCTGAACCAGCACCGTCTGAGATGCGGTCATAAACTTCTGGAAGATTCGGAACGCCTGGTTGAATAACAACCTTCCAAGTCTTTGTGCCGGTCTGATAGTTTGAACCTTTACCAAGGAAAACCTGAATTGTGTTACCGTACGAACCGGTGTACTTACCTGTGAGCGTCAAACCTGTTGCGGGCGCTGTGTCGAGCAGTGTTCCTGACGCAGCAGCGTCAGTCGTTGCGTGTACAACACGAACAGCTTTTACGCCACCGCGAGGGAGTTGCTTAAGGAATAGTGAACCCTCTTGAACGAGGTCAAATCCTGAATTGATTGGAGTACCAAAGTTCTGCATTAACTCTTGTGGAGTGCCGCAAGTTACTGGAGTATTTTTCGGACCCCAACCTGCTCCGCCGGCCAAACCACCTTGATTTGTGTTTCCGCCACCGACAAGAACTGGCTGAGGCGGATTGACTACGACATATACGTCGTCAACGCCGAAAGCGTTCTGCGAGAGCTGACCATAGATTAGCTGGCCCATGCTTGTTTTATCCTGTCCTTATCGAGCTAGTAATACCCGATACTTAACCTTCAGAATCTACTTTCCTACGTTACTGCCAGGCTATTACGAGCCGGAGCCAGGTGGAATTGGTGCAAGTAGAGGAATAATGTCGAGCGAAGCCGAAGCAGATTCGACTTGAGTCTCGCCATACGATTGAGTAACCACAAAATCAACCTGGTAAATCATCTGACGTACGTAAATGGTGTCTCTTTCCTCCATATCCAGGTCGTTAATTCCTTGATAACGAAAGAGAGAAACGGTGCCGTCTATTTCAGTCTGACGAAATGCATCAGACATAAACTGACGAATGACGTCGGCCAAATGTTCTCTGTCAGGACGTGTTGGCGCCCACACTTCGATGAACACATCCTTAAGCGAACGACCTACTGCGTAATACACGGTATATTGCTGCGGAAGCGGCGGACTTCCCGTTGCGACAAATGGAGCCGCTTGCGTCCAGTCAGTCCCAATAGTGATGTATCCAGACTGAGGATAAAACGGTCCAATTGGTGACAACGACGCGTATACCTTGTACTTTGTCTGCCCAGCCAACGGCGGTGGAGACGTAACCTTCAAGAAATGGTTAACATCAATCACGATTTGAGTCTCAGGTCCTGCACCAGTTTCAATCGTTCCGTTGTAATACACAATCACGACGTAATACGTCAGTGCGGGATTCGTTCCACCAGATACTGGTTGACACGTAGGTGACGGCGGAATTGGTCCAAGTGGAACTGTAAGCTCCGCAACGTCGCGATTGATGTAGGGGTAAAGCTTTTCAGTCTTTGAACTATAGAACGCTACTTGTGCAAGGTGGTTCTCCAAGCGCGTAGTTACGTGATACTGTATTGGATGGCCTACGCCAAATATAGTCGATAGAATCGTTCCGGCTCTTGGGTCGTTATTGATAAAATTAGGCGGAACGTTAGGTTGATATGGTACACAACCAACTGTAACGTTATGTTTCAGATTATCCAATACCTGGTCAATCGACGGCATTCAACGCCTCATAAATGGCATGATATAGTTGCATACTTGAAAACGGTTTCACAAGACAGTGAAATTCGCCACTGCGCCCTGAAGCTCTTTGGGCCATGGACGTCACAAGTAGCACCTTGCATAGATTCTCTTCCCGACACACTCTAGCTACTTCAAGCCCAGTCATCAAAATCATCTGTACGTCGAGTAGAGCAATATCAGGCTTATGCTCACGAATAGCAGACATAGCCCGTTCGCCGTTCTCACAAATAGCCAGCACCTCTGCACCTCCAGGCATATGTTGAAGTGGACCGAGCATTCGGCCTTGCATAACCTTATTGTCGTCAGCTACGATAATTCTTAGTGACATCTTCCACCACAAATGAGACTTTCGCGTCATATTGACGGTCGAGTGCCTCTATTTTCTTCTGTAACTCAATCATAACATCACTGTCTGGGTCCGATTGCTTGTCAATCCAGTTCTGACTTACGGCTAAAGGACGAATAGCTTCAGTAACCATTGCGATTTTATCTGCAATTTGTTTGTGCGCCTCAGCTTCAAACTTAAGCACACATTCTTCTCGCGCCGCCTGTAATATCTTCATGCGCTTATCAATCTCGTGCGCAAGTTTTTCAGTACGAAGAATGTAGTCACTAAGCGACTCACCTTTAGGCATATTAGATGAACACTGAGTGCATTGTTAACTGCCAGCCTTGAAGACCAGTAGTGAAGACATGCGCAATCTGAATTTGATAACGATTGCCGACTGCATCTGCGACCATATCGCCTGGTTGAATCTGAAGACCAGGAAGAAGCGGACACCATCCGTAATAAACACCACGAGGCGTAGACGTAGGATACTTAATTTCTTGACCAGGACCCATGCGAATATGAGGCTGAAGGCCCATCGGAATAACGGCAGGTGAACCAGTTCCCTGCATATCGTAGAAACCGTTAGTAAGAACGGAAATCCATTCGGTAAACTTTGTTTGACCTTGATAGTCGACTTCACCCTGAAGTGGTTGGTCCACGATACTATCGTCGTTTGGACGAGTAAGAGCACCTAATACTTCACAACGAGCGAATATAGGAGCGCGCATTGACGTCACATCCACGAGACAGAAAATACGTCCATCTGGCGTGTCCGTAAGACTTGGCCCAACTTCAACGAGCATATCGCCCATCTTCAATTGACGTGTATCCACCATCGCAGTATACCACTGATTATACAATTCAGTTTGTTCGAGTAATGTCTTAGGCGGCATGAAAGAAAAACGGGCGTTGAAGCTAGAAATGACTTTGTTCGAAGTTTGAATGATACTTCCAGTAGAAGCGTTGTTTAGACGATAGACATCATATTGGTTACCAATAACTTTGGCACCCAATCCCAATCCACGTCGCAGCGCGTTGTCAATACGAGCAATCTGCGACATAATTACACCTGAATGCCGAAGCTACCGATACCGCTTCCTGAGTAAGGAGGTGGATAATACGACAACATCACACCAAGTTGATAAACATAGGACTTATACAACGCCTGACGAACTTGAAGTTCATCTGGACGGAACGTAGCACGACCTGTTGCAGTTGAACCAACATCAGAGAACGACAAGTTTGGACTTGCATTAACGACCTGCTGTTCGAGCGCATCACAAATCGGCAAGATGCCGTGAGCGAGGATTATTGCATTCGGATTACTGTCATCGATTACAAACGTTGGCGGCGGATAAACTTGACCATTAGCTTCTACGATAGTTGAAGCTGTGCCACTCGTTGCAAGCGTAAATGTTACGTTGTAAGCAATCGTAACTTGCGCAGGTGTTGGTTGAGCGGCGAACGCTAGATTCAGGTCACTTCCAGTATATAGACCCGTTGACGCTGTCGGACCAAGCGTTGCGTTGTTAATCATAAGTGCAACATTGGCCGCGATAACTTGTGATGGAATCTTAGACGCCATATCTTGAGGCGTAATTATATACGTCAGCGGAGTTGAATTGATTGTAACAATGACTGTCTGACCGGCGACATACGGACCAATAAGCAATATTGTCCCATACGGCTTACCAAGAAGAATTGCTTCTTCCTCCGCCTGCAGTAGGTTCATGTACAGCTCGAGTTGACCAGCCTTAGTAATGGCACGAATACCTTGCGTCTGACCACTAAATGGACTACCAGCAAATGGTAGACGAAGGTGACGACGGATGTTGGCCTTAGTCAGATACGATAGCGCCACAGCGGATTACCTCCGCTTAAGCGATGGCTCGGAGCTTACTGTCCAATCCCAGTCGCTTGATTTTCTCTATGACAAATGGGTCTCGAATAATCGTACCAGCGTCATACTTCAGATTAGTCCCACCTGATGGGAATCGAAGAGTTGCCAACACGACATACTGCGTTGGATTCTCGATAGCAGGAGCATTCTGAGCTTCAGCCAAAGTTACCTTCTGACCACGGTTCGCGTAGTCACGTAGTTGCTTCTGCTCAAGTAAACGCTTAACAATATCTGGGTCGGAACCCAAAGCACCTTTCTTAGCCATTAAGATACGAGTCCTTTCGCGAGCAAGTCTGCTCGCACGGTTTGAGGAACGACCTTAGGCATTCCCTTATAGAATGCCTGTGGTTGTCCGCCAGGCATCAAATAGGAGAATGACTTAAGTGGCGTTACTTTACCACTTGAGGTGTCTGTTGCTGACGGTGTTTCACCGCTTGTAGCAAGTGGTGTCGCAATATCTTGCGTCCAATTTGTACCAATGGGGACGTTCTCAGCCTGAATGTAATATGGTCCACCAGAGACAGCACCTGAATAGACGTCGTACGCAACAGCTAGATGATTTGCATCTGGGGCTGGAGAGTCGACTTCAAGGACATGAGCGTCAGCTATAACCTGATGAGTTTCTAGCGCTGACTGCAACGACTCACCACCCTCCGCATCTGCGTAAGTAATTACGACGTATGCATCTGGCTGGCCTGCCATTATGCCACCAACTACTGAGTGGGTTACAGCATTAGGTGCCACACCAATTGGACCTGGAACTAAACTTGTGTTGACGTCAAGAGCACCACCAGCACCCAAGAACACCTTTGCGATGTAATGGAAAGCACGGGCGGGCATACCTGGACGAACGTTTGCATCTGCTTGCATGGGACTCCTCTTCCGCTTAACGCGGCTCCTTATTCTTAAAAGGGCTCCATCCGTTGTTGCGGTTGGAGCCCTTCACGGTGATTTCGCTACGTTGCGTTAGCCTTAGTCGGCTGTTGCAACCTCAACCACAACCGCTGACTTGTATCGCGAAGCCGTAGCTGACGGGATAACAGTCTTGTTGATTGTAGCGTTGGTTGGAACCACGAATCCGCCGATGTACCACCACATCTGGGACAGAATCTGTCCAGCGCGGTCAATCGGTAGACGAGTGACAAAGGCGATGCGCTCAACGAGACGGATATCGCTTACGCCCATATCCGGCATGTTAGAGATGGCATCATCAACACCAGCGAACGGAGATTCTTGCAGCCACGCTGTGCCGCACACGATAGCACGGCGAGTCGCAGCAACCTGAAGTCCCGAATTTGTGTTGTCGGCGCTTGAGTACACCGGCGCGTTCGTTGTTGGGACGAATGTTACGCCGAAGTTCTGTGACACGCGGGCACCCTTGAAGTCAGGAGACTCCATCTGGCCTTGTGACATAATCTGGTACTGAGCATCTGTGAAGAACTGAGCATCGACAATCGGGTCGATGTAGCATGGATACGTTCCGTTCGAAAGCGGAGGCTTAATTCCGTTACGACGAAGCTGAGCTACAGCGTCGATGATGAGCTGCGCACCGATTGTGTCGGTAGCAGCCAACTCGTAGCGGTTCAACTTACCGTTAGGACGGAGAACCTGCTGCGCGTCGAACGCCTGAATTGTGTCGCCAACAACAAGCGCATCGGCCAAGTCAGACGCAAGTGTCAACTTACCAGACCAACCAGTGTTCAAACCAGAAGCCTGCATAGAAGACGCGTTGCCTGATGTTGGATACGTTCCGTCGTAAACTACGCCGGTAACGTTCTTTGTCTCAACGATACCTGTCAAGTGGGTAACCTTAACAGCCAGCGTATACGTTGCCGATGTTGCCTGTGGAAGGCCAGTCGAGAATACGTTGCCGTTAATTGTGACCTGTTGGAACGCCTTGTCGAATCCAAGAACGTTGTCAACGTGGCAGTTAGCCGCAGAGCCAACAGCAGCATACGATTCGTCAACAAAGGTGCTTCCACCTTCATAGGCTTGGAAGCCAAGACGAGCGGCACGAAGGTCGAGAGACAGAGCAGCCTGCTCAGCAAGATTGTCAACGTTCTCCTTGAAGAGAGAAGCGATAATCTGTTCGTCCTGAATCAGGTTCAAGTCAATTTCTTGACCCTGAAGCATTCCGATGCCAACCGCGAACTGTTCCATTGGGAAAGCTGGATACGCAGAACCGACGCCGGCAGGAGTTCCTGCGTTCAACGGTCCTGTCTGCGATGCTGGCGCAATATCTTCCAGAACAGGAGAGATACGACCTGCACGAGAGTAAATCATCGTTTCGCCTGAACGCTTCTCGAGCGGCAGGACATACGCTGACTTACGATAAACGTTATTTGCGCCAAGCTTCAACAGCCAACGCTTGTCCAACATGTTCTGTTGGAAAGCTGGCTGAAGGACGGCGGGAAAGTTTTCAAAGCCCATAGTGAATGCTACATTCCTCTTGATTAGAGTTGGTTTGTAGGCTTCACTGGCTCAACCAGGGTATCAGCCGGACATTCTCACCGGCTCAACCGGAGTGTCGCAATGCCGCGAGTAAATCGCTGTGCCTATCGATTTAGCTAGGAACCCTCTCTTTCCTCTACAGCTTCTTTTAAGAATGTCTGCGGCGGAACCGCTTGTACACCACAGGGCTCGATACTTCATCTACCAAGTTTTCGTCAAGTGCTTCTTGCGCAGATAAGAACCAATGACGGCGGTCATATTTCTTTCGGAAGTAGGTCCACGGCTTGCCGGTACGAGCCGCAAATAGCTCATCACAGGCCTGGTCTTGTCGTTTTACATAGTCTATGTAGTCTTCGTGATGGTCGAGACGATGTTCTTCGCTTCCATAATGGAAGGCGTGCAACAAAAAGAAACTGTAGGGTTCGCAAGTTCTCTTAGTTGCGGCCTGTAAAATGATGGCGCCCATGGAGTAGGCCCCACCTTGAACATGAATATTTACTGGGCGACCTTCGCGTTGAATGCCCTGAATGGTAGAAACAAGGCCAAGGCCAGCATCAACTTCGCCGCCTGGGCTCGTCATGTACATATATATGGGCTTTTTACTGGGTAGCGTAAGATGAACATCCATCAGCTCCTGTTGACGCGCCTTCATATTCTCTTCGCTTGTTTCACCGTGGAACAGAATATGACCCGCGTGGGTGGAGTTGACTGGCTCATACGCCTCTGATGGAACTTTGTCCATCATCTGCGGCACAATGTCTGCAATAGCGCTATGCACATTCTTGACTTTCAGCGTACGAAGACGCTGTTCAAGAATCGTAGTGAACCAATACGAAAGTTCCTGTGGTAGGATACGAGGCATTTACTTCGCCTTTCTAGCTACGTACTCTTTGTCGCGAAAGATGCTGAACCCATTTTCGATAGGGACGATTTCAACACGGTGATGTTTGTGGTCTTTTGTAAGAGTCGCAACGCCAAAGCCTTGTGACCAGTTAAGACGAGTTCCGCCTGAGGGCACAAGCGTACGGTTCAAGACCATTGGGTCTTGATGGTCGCCGAGACGCATAAGACCTGGAATGCAGTGCGTTGTATAGACTTTGTGACCATCCTTATAATGAACTGTGTGGCCATTGACAGCAATTTGTGGATGATGACCATGGATGATGCTAGCGCGCAGGTCGGTTTTAGACGTTAAACCCTGGTGCTGACAAACCAAGTCGTCAGCGAGCCAGTGTTGGCCGCCAGGATATTCGGCCTCACATTTGATATTGAGTTGGTCGAAGCAAAGTAGATTCTGAAGGGATAGGACTGGCCAGTGGTCCGGTGTATCCGCACGCTTAAGACCGTAGCAGGCTTTTGCATTGGTGATGATGTACTCCTGAATACGACGCTCATGATTGCCCGGAATGAAGATGATTTCGCACTTCGGTCCAACAATCCGACGGACTTGAAGTAGAAACTCATAAGCATACTGAATCGCAGGCTGCAGCGTTTTCTGGAACTCCGGTACCTGAAGATAGCGACTAATTTCGCTACAGTCAAGCAGGTCACCGAGGATTACGACTTTCTGTGGATGAACATCTTGCAAAGCTTGAAGACAGACGTCGACAGCCTTCTCGTCGTGCATATTTACAAGCTTACCGTTAATCCACCAATACCCAATCTGAGCATCTGGGATTATAAAGACATAATCAAGATTACGTGAACGAGTAGCTGTAAACGGAATATATTCAATAGCTCGTTGTGTTGCAGGTTGCATTGGCGGCCATTGAGGACCTGTTTTCCAAGTCGGGTCGAGGACAAGCTGAGTTGAATACAAACCTTCACGAACGAACTTATGTGTACCGTCGGCTTGCTTTATCTTAGCGCCTACGCCCCATTCATTAAGTTTAATCTTGCTGATTTTACCGATTGATTCAACAGGAACGCCGCTACGGTCAAGCAACTCTTTGAGACGATTAAGACCTTCTTCCTTAGAAGGCTCCAGCACAGACTTAGGAACTTCACCGCGAGATGCGGCGAGCAACCAATCCTGAGCTGTACGAAGAGAAATTCGACCATTTTTGCCTATACACTTAGGCGCGATAGACTTACCTGCGGCGGAAATGCTGCCATGCTCTGCGATGAGTTTAGCAGCAACTTCCGCTGTTAGTTCAGAACGCTTCAAGGAAAGACTCCTTTCTGAGTCTGATTACGCTTTGGACTTCTTACCGAATGAGTCCCACATTTCTTGTGCAACTTCGTCGGTTTGCTTCATAGCGTCTTTTGCTTTGCCCTCTTTGCCTTCGTTGGAAGCAGGAGCAACTTTACGAGTCACTCGGCGGTCAGTACTTTCAGACCCTTCGGTCTTGAACAAGTACGAACGCTCTTCTTTCAACTTAGCAATAGCTGCGTCGACGCCAGTCAAGTTTCCGTTTTCGTACTTGACTTCTTTCATATCGAGAAAGAGAAGCGCATCGTCAGGATTACGTAGTCCCGCAGCTGCAGCAACTGCTTTGATTTCTGCATTCACCTCGCGCTTGTCGCGGGCAGAAAGTTCTTTGTCGAACTCTGCCTTCGCATCTGCGAGGTCTTTCTGTGCTTTATCTGCAAGCTTCTTAAACTCACCAGCTTCTGCAAGCTTAGCGTTTTCAATAGCGTCGAGCTTCGCCTTGGCATCAGCGGCGTCTTTCTTTGCCTGACGCGCTTCAGTCTCAGCTTCATTGCGCTCTCGCTCAAGACGTTCTATGTACTTTGGGTCCTTAGCGCGCTCAGCGGCGTCTGCAGCTTTCTTATCAGCGGCAGCTTTATCGGCTGCGGCTTTATCAGTAGCGGCTTTGGCATCAGCGGCAGCTTTATCGGCTGCGGCTTTATCAGTAGCGGCTTTGGCATCAGCGGCAGCTTTATCGGCTGCAGCTTGTTCTTCAGTTGTCATTGTCTATTCATCCTTTTTGGCCATGGGCCAAATCATTTGGTGGGACTTATTCCCTCGGTTACTTAGCTCCTCCGCCCGGAGGCGTTGGTGGAGGCGGTGGATTCAAATGCGTTGTTAGCAAATCCAACTGGTCCGCCTGAGGATTCTCTTTCAGCAACTCTTCAACCTGCTCGTTCGGATTAGGTTCACCAAGCAACTGAGCCGCATGACGAGCGGCAGTAGCGAGCGGAATAATTTGTTTACCAATCTTCGGCGTTCCGCCAGCGGCTTGATTCAACGCCGCAAGCGAGTACTGCAGCTCCTGACCTTGTGGTCGATACCACTCAGGCCAGAATAGACGCAGTGGAAGGTTGGGTTCGATACCTTTAGCGCTAGGCACTTCATCGAGAATAATGCTATTGTCAACAAGAGCCTGAAGCAGCATCTTAACAAGGAGTAGCATGCCGCGGTTGCCGTAGCAGATGCGCAAGCGTTCAACAAGCCAGATAAGTGCCTGATGCAAAATTTCAAGAGCGCGACCAGAACTAGCGTTGCCACCATGGGCATGTTCTTGGTCGGCCTTCATACCAGACAAAACTTCAATAGCGTACTCACGAAGCAGCTTGACGTGGTTACCAGCTTCCTTAAGACCTTCACCAGTAATTTCCAACATCTCAACCGTCGCGCCATGTGGTAGCACAACTGCGCGAGCCGGTGACTTCTGAAGAGTTGTTGAGTTGGCATCAGCTCCAACCGCTGGAGGCTCTTCAAGTCCACCGAATCCACCAGCCGGTTCGAGACTAGACGCAATATCACCTTTTGTTACTGCGAGTAGTGGGTCAGCTGTATAGCGGAAACCGCGACCAATTTGCGAAAGCAAATAGTCGATTTCAACGTGCGTGTCGACAACAGCGCCATACGTACTCTCGCCATCGATTTCTCTACGCTCTGGAGAGTTGCGAAGCCAGATGGCTGGACAGAATTTGAATCCGTGCGAACCAGAACTATCCGGGTCGAGAGTCCATTCAACTTTGTGACCTAATCCATCGTCTTCGCCAAGCTTGCGATAGTCATCGTCGCAAAGCGGATACGACCACAGTTCATCGACTGTGTCCAGAACAATCTTAATCCACCACGGTTGGTCCTGCTTATCCTGCGGAATGAAGTAGCCCAACGCCATAAGGTCGCCTGGGTCGACTTTGTAGATGCGAATAAGAGAATTTATTTTGCTCGGGTCACCTGGGTCAAATACCGGCGTGCAATACTTACCGGGATAAACATCAAGCCATGGCTTGTTATTGTCAAGGCGCGAGATAACGATTGCAGCAGAGCCAGACGAACCTTTGAGCGCAGCTTCAAGCATAATGGACTTGAGGTCAGTCTCATACAGAATTGCTTCAATTGCAAACTGAGTTGCTTTGTGCTGTTCGCCTAAAGCTTTAACACCATCTGCTGTCCAGTAGTGAATATGCGGCGCATGGTCATCGCCAAATAGAAGTGCGGCGGTTTGTTGCGTAATAATTTTCGCAAGATTGTATTGCACCGCGGGACGACGGTCACGAAGCGGAATAACCTTGCCGGATTCCTCTTCTTTGTCGAACGGGTGCTTGAGAATGTCGTAAAATGAGCCGAGACGCAACTTGTCTAGCGCGTCGAGCTTCATAAAGCGCTGGCTAGTACCGTCCGGGTACGTTCGTTCCCAGAGCTTTGCTATTTCTTGGTATGGCATTGACTATGTATTCATCATAGTTGGCATCGTTTCTCTTTACTTTTGCTGGGTCTGGGCCTGGAACTCAGCAATATCGGCCTCGTTGGCCTTTCGGACCCCTATTTTCTCCAAGAACGCCACTGCTAGCTCTTTGGTTGGCCAATAGATGATGTTATTACCAAAATCACGGATGAAAAATGTGCTTCCTGGCATCATATCTTTGATTCGCCAGCCCTTGGAGCCAATTCGCTCCACTGTCATAAGATACTTCGGCTCGTCTGGAATTACTTCAGTGAGCCCAACGAGCTGCATGTTGCCGTTGGAGTCGAAATAGTAATCTTCTTTGCACGATTCGCAAATACGCTCGGTATCTGGAACGATTACTTCAGTGCATGCCTCGCAAAAGCGAGCAGATTCAGTATTTTCAACCTCTTCCATGTGCCTAGATTATACCAAAAGAGGTTCTTCTAAGCACACATCGAAGATTACTGGGCAAATGAGTAAATTGGAAATCGAACTTCTGCCCAAACAGGCAGAGTTTCTACAGTGCGAGGACTTCGCCGCTGGCATGATTGGCGGTCTTGGCTCAGGAAAATCATTCGCAGCAGTGTGTTGGTTCATCGATAGGGTGCGTACATACCCTCGAGGCGCTCATTACATCTGCGGTCGTGACCTTCCGCAGCTTAAGAGAGGCGCTCTAGTGTCTCTACGCGGCGAATGTGAGCGTCGCGGCATCCGAATTAAGTACAATCGTAGTGATGGCAGCATCCTTTTCCAAGACACGCAGACGCGGGTACAGTGCCTGTCAGCCGAAAACTTCCTTTCGTTCCGAGGTCTTGAGGCAGATAGCATCTGGGCTGATGAAATTGCAGACTGGGGAATCAGCGGCGAAGAAGCCTTCGTCAAATACATGGCTCCTCGTGTACGTAATTCGCCAGATGGACTAATATTTTACGGCAACAAACTACCACCACAACTAAGATTTTCTACTAACCCACCAACTTCGATGGGCCATTGGCTATACGATTTGCTCAAAGTGAAGTTGTATTGCAAGTATTGGCAGATGAGTACTCGCGAAAATTATCTCATGGACCGTATCGGTGACTACATCGAAAATCTTCAACTATCGTTCGCGCCGGATATGTGGCCAATTCTCATCGATGGCGAGTTTGGAAACGTTACAACGGGTCAAGTTTATCGTGGATGGGACCGCGCTGTTCACAACGGCGAGCCAGTATTCCCACTGCTTCCAGTTCAAATCGATGTTACGCGTCCGCTATGTTGGGCTTTGGACTTCAACGTTGGTCTCATGTGCTCGGTTATTTCACAAGTTCATCCTCAGCGTATTCTCCAAGAGCAATCTTGGAGCAAATGGGATAATCCATTTGCTGGACTCAAGCCTAAGAAACGTTGGCTGGAAGTGCCGAATCACCAAGAAAAAATCTGGTACGTCATCGGTGAACTCCGTATGCCCGACTGCGGTACGCCGGACGTGGTTGATGAGTTCATCCGCCAATACGGCGATATTGCCAGACGCGTAGGCGTCCGTATTTATGGCGATGCCGCTGGCGGCGCCCGTGCTCAAACGATGAGCGCGCAAGCTGCAGCACGCTCTAACTGGGGTATTATCATCGAGGGGCTTAAGAACGCGAAGATTCGCTACGACTTCCGTGTCCCCACGACTAACCCGTCGGTAATGGACCGTGTAAACATGGTCAAGGCTCAGATGAGCAACAAAGATGGCAACGGTCTGTTCGTCAACCGTGAGAAAGCACTGTGGCTTTGCAAAGACTTCGAAAACGTCCAATGGCGCCCGTTCAAGAAAGAGAAGGACGGACGTACCGTCGGCTCTTTGAACGAAATCAACAAGGATAATCCTGAGTTGACCCACTTGTCGGATGCTATTGGTTATCAAATCTGGTTGGAGCGTGCCCTGATGATGGGACGCTCCATTGACCTTCAGAAGATTACGACTCACCGTTAAGCGAGTTCTGGCTCTGTTGTCCGATTCAAACGACGAGCTTCAACTGCTGCAGTGCGTTCAGCCCGCTTCTCTTCTTGACGGAATCTGCGACGCTCGCGATTAAGAGCTTTCTCCAAGTGATAAATAGCTCTGTCACGGCACTCGGTGTGAGAATCTTTTCTGACACCTTTCTTCGTATTCCAGAAGCCGTCACCTACGAATGTTTCGAGGTACCAACTACAGTACTCTGCGCGGCCGGGCGTATGCGGAGCAAACCCTTTCGCCGTTTTATCGTCACCGTGTATTGACCGTTGGTAGAAATCAAGTACTTCGGCGTCTGTGGGTACACGATTCATAGTTTTCCTTTCCGATTACCAGGGACCTAACGATTTAATTATACCAGGTTAAGCTGTTTCCTGTGAGCCCGCCGATTCATGGCGAACTTTGTAAACTACTTCCTCTGAATCCTTAGACTTTCCTGCCGACGGAATGCCGGCAGTAAGACCACGAGCTTCGCGTGCAGTCTTAACGGCGCGCTCCGTAGCTTCAGCTGCGGTGCGAAGTAATTCTATGCGACCTCGTATTGCCTTAAGCTCAATGGGGTCCGATGTGTTGACACTAGCTTCTACTGCACTCTGAATCTGTTCGACGATGAAGTCAGATGTAATTTGGTGACGAACGAGTGGGTCGCGCTCTTGTTCAAGCTTAGCACGCAGCGCGTCGTTCTCTTCAGACGGCATCATGCGCAGCCACTGATAACGAATTTCGCGCCATTGTTCATCAGTGGCGCGCTTCTTTAGATATTCGGGATTCAGTTCAAGCATTCCCGCCAATGCGGTAAGGTTGTCGAACCCTTTCTCGACGTAACGCTCCTTAGCTTTACGCACCTTCTCAGCCTGTTGTGGAAACTGAGCGTCTTCTTCTTGGTAAGTCAAATTAGAGTGACGCGCCCGCTTCGTCAAGAACAAGCGTCATTGAAGGTGAGCCGTTCTCGCAATCAGCCCAAATATTCAGACCAACTGGCATTTGAACCTCGATTTGAGCACCAGCCTTCGCTGTCGCTGGAACAATCGCAATCACGGTGCCTGTGCCAGCTTCAGCGTGCGCCGCCGTGTCAGTGTCATAAAATGTTGTTGCCGCAGTAGCATCCGCCGTTACGAGAATACGTGAAAGACGACTAAGACCTGGACGAATCAAAATTTGAATATCGCTAGTCTGAGCCGCTAAAACTGCTGTAGATTCACCGTTGTTAAGTGACATGAAAAATCCTCCTGAGAGGAATACAGGGTTCGACCCTTCCTGGCCCTTCTATTTCAAGTACAGGTGCAGGAATAAGAACAGATCGAAAACCACTAGGTAAACATCTAACACAATGAGTATAATCAGCGCTATACGTCTTATTCTCATGACGGTTGTACTATGTACTGCATTTTCGCGATTAGCCCCTTATTGTCCTGTTCAATCGCAAAAGCCACAGCCTCAGCGTTGTCAAAGAAAATCTCGAAACGCGACTAAATGTCTTGTCCATTTGAGTGCTATACGACACCCAAACTCCGACTCTACGCAGCATGATAGTGCCTTTTCTGTTTGGAAGGCTCAAACTTATGTTCGGCCTGATTTTTCATACATTCGAAGCACGCTGTGCCGGGACCTGAGACGTAATGGCACGCACAATCACAGGAGAAAATGGTTGACCATCCCGCACCGCCTAGCTTATGCGCGAGTCGAGATGCCTTCCCGTCTTTGCCGGCCTTAAGAAGCGCAAAATATTCATTGCGAATAGCGCGTCGCTCCGCAAGTCTCTGGTCTGTTGGTTTGGGTTTGCCTTTGGATTTCACGCAGTTGCTCCTTCGTCTTGCTTAGTCATCTTAGAGTTTAGAATTGCACGAACGCTTGACGAGTACCACTTTCCAGGTCCACGAGGAGCTGGAATGCCGGCATTCGTAAACGCCTCAGCGATCTGTTCCCACGTCCAACCTTCGCGGCGCCAGTCCTTAGCAGACTGAAGTACAACCTGCTGGTCTGGGTCTTGAATAAGTTGATGGTCTTCGCGACGATAGCCGTAGGGCGTTGGTCCATAGGCACGCCGTTGGCGTCTACGAGCAGAAAGTCCTACAGTTGTACGTTCAACGATTGTCTCTCGCTCAAACTGTGCAAACATGCTCAAGAATGTCACGAACATGCGACCTGTTGCGGTAGTCGTATCAATCGCTTCGGAGACTGAGACGAGCTTTACGTTTTTACGCTGAAATAAGTCGACGAGGTCTTGAAGGTCTCGGACGGACCTGGATAGACGGTCTAATTTAACGACGATGACGGTTGAGACAAGACCCGCTTCAACATCTCTTAGAAGAGACTGTATTTGAGGCCGGTCCAAACTTTTGCCAGAATAACCTGGGTCACAGAGTACATAATCAACCGGCGTTTCCATCGAGAGACCGAAGTTCTCGATGCGCTGGCGCTGTGCATCTAGGGAAGTGTAATCGCCTTGGGTTTGCTCTTCTGTAGAGACTCGAGTATATCCGATGGTTCGCATAGTTTCCCTTTCTGCAGATATTGTACCAGGTTCACCGGCAGAGAGGAGCCAGATTCAATGCGACTTAAGTCGCTTACGGGCCACCTTTATGATAGGCAACATAATTTGTTACGGCGCCAACCACAAGTGTAGCGAGTGCTACAATAGCGCCCCATATCCATTTACCAAAAGCTTTGTACTGGTTCCATTCAGATTGCATTTCGCTGAGGGACTGAACATTTGGAATAACTTCGCCCATTCGACCTTCAATTTGCGTTACGCGTCCAGTAAGAGCTACAAGACTAGCCTGGGCATCGTGCAAATCGGTTGCCATCTGACTAACAGCCGCGCGCATGTCAATAAGAATGCGCCGCATATCAATCAACAAATCATGGTCGTTGGTATAATTCGGCTCACGGGTTGGGTCAAGCATAGTCGATTCCATAGCCTCTGGTCCTTGGTGTTAGAGGTACTGATTCGACCTGTGGGACAGCTTCCTTCTACTGGGCACCCAGCGAAATCATATTCTAAGGTGCTCTAAGCCTTCAATATCCGTAAGTTGAACTGGACGCATGCCACCACAACACTCCACGCAGTGAAGAACTTGATGCGGTCCGCCGGTACTCGTGGAGAATCCGCCTATGTCTCCTGGAATCGTGACCAGACGTAAGTCCTCAAGGCAGAACGCTTTTCTGCACACCAAGCATGCAGTCTGACAAGGCTTTTCACAAATCATGCACGGGCGCGTGTTCACAGCACTTCTATAACCTTCGCATGTCCATGGCGCGGTTTAGCACAATGAACACAAATGCGCGAACCAGAACTGTCCCGCAAAGGTTTACGTCTTGGATGTTGTCCATTCATCGCCTCGTACAAGTTGTGTAAATAATGAGCCTCAAATTTGTGCTTAGTCGGGTCTCCCAAAAACCTCTTGGGCTCGCTGACTCATTGCCTTGTCTGTATCAGCCCAATCCCAATCCACGTCTCCATTCTGTTCAATCTTACCATCTTCGTAAGCGGCCACTCGACGCCGATAGAATTCCAACTTTGCACACTCCAAAACTCCTATGACTTCGTTGTATACTTCACAGTTGTCCTGAGCTGAGATGAATGCTAAACAAATTTTTGTGATGACGTAGTTAAAGTCGCCTGGGCTATACTCGTACGTCGTCAGCGCTGCCGCGACCTCTTTAATGGCAAAATCGTACAGTTTCCTGTTCTCAGGTTTAATGTACGGCATTAGTTATCGTCCATGGCTAGGTCTGTTAAGGTTTGATGAACGTGAGCACCGTCTTTACCACCACAATCAGGACACGTTGTAGCTGCTTCGTACAGAGCATATAGCTTCGCGGCGATAACCGTGAGCATCAAACAGCAATACAAGCCAAAGCCTATCATGACAATTTCATACGTGTTCATTTGGAGTCTCCATTTCAGCAACTACCTGTCGATGGGCCCAAGTATAGCGAACAAGATATGTTGGGTCATAACCACGCCGCTTCCACGTCCACCGAATAGACTGCTGTTCGCCTATAAGAGGAGGCTGCTGTGCATAGTCAAAAGAGAGTCTCAGGTTGTGGTCGCCTTCGGCATAATTATGATAGAGCAGAACTGCGGTTATGCCATAACTGCGAAGCATATTACGAAGGTTTTCCTGACCAACTATAGAGTCTGCGTTGTCGAGCATCACAAAGTCAACGTGAACATTCGTCAAATACAGCTCAAGATTATCCACAGAAGTGAACGCGTGCTCAAAAGGCTTCAAAAGAAAACCGTCTGGAAATGACCCGCCGAAGCATGTCTTAGCATACGCAGGCGTAGCTGTCGTAATCGCGGCAGCACGTTTGTGCTTGTCAACAGTTAGACCCGCAAACGTCGACCCCGCTAACGCCACCCGTAGTATTAGAAGTCCAGTAGTTGTCTTGCGAACTCCTGGAGCCCCTTGGATACAGAGAATTTCACCGTGACGTAGATTCACTCGAGCTTTCCTCGTATGACAAGTGTATGCGGTGCCATTACGTCGCCTAGAGCTTCTTTAAGTTCTGGTATCGAACCCGTGATAGTGACCCATACCTTCGGATTCTCTGCGTTCGAAAGTTCTAAGATGTACTCTTCGTTAGGGTCTCCTTCGAACGAATAATTTGGATTCTTAGACTTGATTGAACGCGGGAAAAGTTTCGTGGCTATCATTGCTTCTTAGCCGCCTTTGAACCCGACTTCACGTTGCCCGCAGCCTTCTTCTGGCATTGTGGGCAGTGAGACGTATGAGACAATTCGGTAACGTGTCGAGGCGTGATGCTTGACTTCGATTTGTTATACGGTTGTACTCGGTTGCTCATAGAAGATACGAAATCCATGAATCTGCGGCTAGGTACATAAGAGAAACCAAGACAGCGACTAAAAAAATCGCCACGAAGTAGAGCAAAGGCTTAATGAAGTAGTGCCCGACGTAGTCGGCGAGAAAAGCGAAAGCTAGGATACCAAAGAGAATGGAGAAACCACAGATACCCGCTTGGAAGAACCCACCTTGGGTTGAGCCGAGCCTGAACATAGTTTCCCTTTCTAATTTGCTGGAGACGGTTACACCGGCAGTCTTTGACTTTTCGGCTATACCATCTCCAGGCTTATTCTACGTCGAATCCTTGGAGTTTGTTCTCCTACTAATCGACGGCCAGAGCTTGTTCTCTGCCACCCGGAGACGCAAGTTGTCACATTGCGCCGTAGCGGTCTGACTGTGGCTCCTTCAAGAATAGCCTATTCATTGTACCACGCCTCGACGCAGCAGCGAGCCGGTACTGCGACTTTTGTCCACCCACCACCGTCTGCAATAAGCCTTAATAACCTTTGGTCTTATTAAAGGTTACCTAAGTTACTAGGGTTTACTTATATAAGCTTTGTAATGCCCTGCAATCTAAAGCATACAAACTAAACAAAGTCAACATCGACCCAGTTGGGCCTTGCTTCCATTTGAGCTGCGACGAAGGTCACAGTCGATTTTGTTACAGGCGTCTGCGACTAAAGTCGTGTACTGAACATCCGTTCTGCTCTCATACGAACATATACAGGGTATCGTTATACCAAGCCCACTAATTTTGGTGGAGCTGAAATGCGAAAGGACACTAAGTATCATGGCTAAAGGAAAATCGAAGACTCTGCTCAACACGCTGCGACTTGAGAAGGGTTGGACCTACAAAGCTCTCGCCGCCAAGCTGAATCTCTCGACTGCTCCGCCATCACCACCACCCGATGTGAGGCTCTGACCCAGCAAAAAGGAGAGGGCTCCAGGAAATGCGACGAACCTGGAGCCCTGTTTGCGGTTGGACAACCAAGAAGTCCAGCCTTGTAATTGGTGAGTCGAGCAACTCACCTGGTCAAATACTGGACCGCAGGAGTTTCCTCGATGCGGCGTAGGGCTGTTTACCTACTTAGACCTGAGACAATGCCTCCGGAAGACACTATGGGCTCGTCACAGCCCGCAGCGGGTGGTTGATGCCCTTACAACGCCGTTTGCCGCTCCACCATATTACCACAACTGGGTTCTCTAAGAGAGCCTCCTTTTGTGCTTCGTTCGGCGCAGCGACGTAAGTCACAGGATGAGGCACTGTAACGATGTTCGCTTTGTAGACTTTGGAGCCTTGAATCGACGCTGCATCGAGAGTGTCAGAATGTATCCAAATTGATATACAATTGACACCTAGTAATAGTAGCGCTGCAGCGTCGTTCTGGTGGGTCAGAGTGTCACATGTTCGTGTGACGACGTTGGTGAAATGCCACGCAGATTGCGTCGCTTCGCGGGGTGAACCTGGTACAACCGTCCAAATTACAGGGTTGCATACCTTAGCAAATTCTCGACGGGCGCCGTGTGCACCTCTATAAGGGACGGAATATTGTGTGTGCGGGCCTTGCTAAAATCGCAGTCATACCCACCAAAAGTCGCAGTCTCGACAGTAAGGCTCGATACTGCAGCACATTTGCTCCGCTCTCGTCACACACGAGAAATGCGACAACGGTAATGCTTTGACGGATGTGTGACCATAAGTGGGACAGATAGGGACTGATGTTAATGACTTTTGTCGCAGTAGTTACATTAGTCACACTATTCTAGTATAGATAAGTGATATAGAAGATAGGAGAGCACATGTATCCTAGAAGCATAACCCTGCAATTCCAGAATACAGAATCTGCTAGGTGGAAGAGAGACATGCTCCTATATCTAGGAGTTCGTCTATATACCTAACGAGTGTGAATTGTGTGATTCTGTGACATTTCCATTCTAACTGTGATGGTTGTCGTATTAGTTTGGTCACACGTTGATTCTACTAAGTTCGGGCAATGTGCGACACAGAGCATATGCTCTGTACGACGAAGCGACGATTTTATGCTCCATTTCTCTTCCATTCGGACTGCGACTTTTTCGCCAAACGACAGCGCTACAATGCTCGTCAAATCGCAGTCAGA
>Ga0073928_10000703_pt1 | contig 73212 bp, 93 predicted proteins | sample PaiPotPPA55metaG_FD_76969 | JGI IMG/M metagenome (GOLD analysis project Ga0073928, IMG submission 76969) | Iron sulfur acid spring bacterial and archeal communities from Banff, Canada, to study Microbial Dark Matter (Phase II) - Paint Pots PPA... ...
CCATCGTGCCCGGTCGTTGAATGGCACCGATTGGCTCAGAATCTCAAACATCAAGGTTTGGTTGAGCATAGCTGGCTGAAAGGCGAGACGGCCATTACTGACGCCGGTGTCGAGATCTTCCAACAGTTAGCGCTGTCGGGAGGCTGAGAAGCCGTCGGCGTACAATTAAACCGTGACGACATGTCTCGATGGTAAGGATGGACGAATCTTTTATTTTTCCGCAGGCTCGTGCAACTCCGTCGGACCTTTACGACAGATTTCTCAACCTGAGGGGCGTCAGCTAGAGCCCTGAACCATTTGGCGGCTAACTTATCAACGCCCAGGCGAAGACCGCTGCTTCTCCCCTCGCACCGAACCAGATGCCGGCAGCTTCTGCCCCACCCGTCCCGCCCGTCGCCTTTCCTTCGCCAATTCTTCCTCGCGGGGCTTCTTGCCGACCGTTCCCGCCTTCGTCTTAGCCCCCGCCTTTGCCACAGGTCGCCCTCGCTTCGGCGTTTTTGCCTCAGGAGCCGCCTCCAGTGGCCGCGATGGCAGATTCGCCGCGGCCAAATACCGCGCCAGCCGCAATTGCTTCGCAAATTCCTCCTCGTGGACTTTGGCAGAGGGTTGTTCAGAAACCTGGTACGTGACCGGGGCCTTTGGCTTCGTTTGTTCAGCCATGGGACTCGCTGGGCCGCGCGGAGCGGGGGGACCGGCCACCTACTCTCTCTTCTTCGTCGACAAAACGCCGGACGGTTCGCACCAAATGGGGCACGGAGATGTCCACACCCCGTTCCCGGAAAATCTGCGCGATGCGATGGACGCTCAATCCGCTGCGGTGCGCCTCCAAGATCTCTTCCTTATACTGTCTCAATGCATCGATCTTGGGCTGCTTTCGATAACGGCGGCCTTCAGAGCTGCGGGCGACTTGAAGAAGATACTCGGCAGCGGATTTGAGATGATCAGGATCAGTCAATGCGAGTCACCGCGTGTTTTTTTGGCTGGGCACCAAATGGTGGCCGCAAAACGCCGGCCGGTCTGCATTGACACAATTTAGACTGTCGCGATCCGATTTCGGGTCACCTATGAATGATAGAGTAAGAGATATCCGGAATGGTGATCCCAACTCACCAATGTGTGTTTGTAGTTTCGCTAGTCTCATCGCAAGGGCCGCCGTCTGGACGCGGTCCATCGAAATCGAAGAAATTAATTCACCTTCGAAGCGCCCGGAGCTTTGTTAGTTATACTATCGCTAGCTTAAACTCCCTGATCAACGAAGCCACCGCCGCCCTATACTCTAGGAATGGTAGTGTTCTCGATACACGCACATTCGGTAACGATACATCGTATAAAGCCAGATTAATCTCCTCGTTAAGTCGGGAATGATAGAGAATCCCGTGCGGACGCTGTTTGTGAAGCCAGAAGGCAAGCGACCACCGTTGTCCAAGCCGATGACTCGATGCTCGAACGGCATCGGTCGGAATCCCCATCTTGACCGGGTTATCGCCACGGAGGTCAACCAGGTTCAACGGGCGAACCGTTGTTATTTCGGCACACATCAATTGCTCAAGTTCGGCATACGGGATCGGAACATCGCCTAGCTGGCCGTTTCTGAGGTCTCTTAAGACTCGTTCGAGAAAGCAGACTTTGAGAGATGAACCAAAATAGATAGTCCCGAAACGATCCTTCTCGGGTAACTTGATCCGCGGATCACTGAAACGGCTCGGTAAGAAACCAAACCCAAGCGGGTCAGGGTGGCTAGACGAATACAGCCGGTACCACTTGGTACCAGTTCTGATTGGCGCGAGCTCGAGCTTGCTCGATCCGAATCCCTTGGGAGGTAACCGGCCAGGCACAGGTCAGGAAAAGGCTCCGGCCGTGTTTTCAGCAGCGGCGAGAACTTTCTCGACCTTACCGCGCAGCAACGCCGAGAGGGCGGTATCTCCTTCCAGCTCGGGATGGTGTTGAATGAGAAACCGGTAAACGGTCCACGAATCGCCGCCAAGAAGCTTAAAGAGCCGTGGTAAGTCTGGCAAAAGCTTGCCGTTAGGCGTCACTTGCCATTTCGGGAAACGCAGGCCTCTTTTGGCGCCAAGAAGACCGAGAATCTCGCCCCTTTGTTGCTTTCCACGGACCGCTTCTCGGGAAACGCCGATGAATTTGGCGAACTCGGCCGCGGAGAGCATCTCGCGTCCGGATAGGATTTCGACCGCACGGCTGACCCCCCTCTCCCGCGCTTCTGTTAGGGCGGTGTCCAAATCATTGGATTCAGTCGGCACGGTGTTGGTGTCGGCGTCTTCAATTTCGAACATCGGTACCCGGCGCTTAGGATCCATCTTCACCACCAACCGCCGGCGAGGCCTCTTGTCTTGGGAGTCTTCTGTTGCCTCTGAAACCAACTTGGCAAACGACCTAATCGCTTCAGCCTGCGGCCTTTTTATAGAGTCAAAAACGCTTTGATCAACGATGATCGCTTCAAGCCGCGTTGCGCGCATGCCGACGATTCCACTCGCCTCTTCAACCCTCCGTACCGCTTTAGGAAACGATTGCCCCGGTTTTCTGTGGTGAGCCTTCTTCGTAAGTATTCTGCCCACAACGGCAGACTCGGCCACTTTGCCAAGTTCGTCAAGTCGTGCAACTTGGACAAGATCTGTCCGAGGAGGCGTCCCTCACTTCATCGCTTAAAGCTTCCAACAATCCTATATCCGTCATTTTTAACCTTTGGGAAGTTCGGTCCGACGGAAAAAATGGACGGGCACCAGACGGCAATTAACTCGCAGGGGCTGCTCATAAGCCGGCATAATCTTGGCGCAGCGCTCGCGCTTGCGGATGCAGCCTTTCAAGGAATACATCTGCCTTGGCACTAGCCGTGCGCTTCTTGTTCATTAAGCTTTTTCCATCTGTTTTCGTAGGCTTCATTCATTTCCTTGGCTGAATCATAGAAGACAGTCCCCGATCGGTTTTTCTCGTCCCAAGTAAACGACTGTAATTCAAAAATGTGATAACCGTAGTTCTCATTGCCGGCTGTCCATTCGTAAAGCGTAACGATGAAACGTCCGTCACCGAGGTAATCGAGAACGCGACCCTGATAGTTAACCTTCATGTCTTTAACAGTATGAAAGTGCTTACCCACCAATGGGTGGGCATGAGACTTCGTCTGGGACCTCGGCTTGGACTTCGCCTGAGATTTCGCGTTGGATTTTAATTTGGGAGTGCTTTTCATGTGGGGGTTGTAGTCGCTGATATTCAGGAGGTTAATCGGGTGAAGGGAATCGAACCCTCTCATCCATTGACCATCCTAGGGAATCGTTGTCCAAGAAGCATTAGGCTGCACCAGACCGCTTGTGGGTTCCTCTCGGGGGTTCAGGTAATGCTACTCAACGCTCAGGCGAACCCCGCTGCTTCCCTCCTCGGTGCGGGGCGGCCCCTGGCGCCTTCTGACCCACCCGTCCCGCCCGCCGCCTCTCTTTCGCCAATTCTTCCTCGCGGGGCTTCTTTCTGGCCGTTTCCGCCTTGCTTTTACCCCCCGCCTTTGCAACAGGTCGCCCTCGCTTAGGCGTTTTTGCCTCAGGAACCGCCTCCAGCGCCCGCGATGGCGGCGAGCCTCCCGCGGCCAGGTAGCGCGCAAGCCGCAATTGCTTCGCAAATTCCTTCTCCTGGACTCGGCTGCTGAAAAGTCGGCTAGTGCCATCACGCCCGCTGATACGCGATCAAGATATCCGATTAGCCCCTCCCGTTCAGTGAAGCCAGATTGCAACCAGAAAGATTACTTATGAGATTGATAAAGGGTTCATTGGTCGGTCTGGTTCTGGCCGGCATTCTGGCGCTCGCGCCCACCGCCATGTTTGCACATGGTGGGGGAGGCGGAGGCGGTGGTCATGGTGGCGGGGGAGGTGGCGGTCATGGCGGAGGCTTCGGTGGTGGGCATGGTGGAGGCTTCGGCGGTGGGCATGGTGGAGGCTTCGGCGGTGGCGGTGGTCATTTCGCTGGTGGCGGTGGTCATTTCGCTGGGCATAGTTTTGCCGGCCATAGCTTCGCAGAACACCAAGGAGCGCACTTTGCGCGGCACGAAGATCATTTCAGGCACGGAGATCATTTCAGGCACGACGGCGATTTCTTTTTTGGAGGTCCCTTTGGGTACGGAGATCCCTATTCGTATGATTACCCGTATTACGGATATAATGACTACAATGACGGCGACTATTACGACGGGCAATACTCACCAGCCGAAGTGACGCCTTCTCAGGAGACTGTTGTTGCCGTGCAGAAGGATCTAGCGAAACTCGGTTACTATCATGGTCCGATCGATGGCTTGACTGGCCCACAAACCGAAAGAGCGATTAGCCGGTTCCAATCCGTCGACAAGCTGTCTGTCACTGGCCGGATCGACGATCCGACATTGAAGGCGTTACAGATTAGTTAACCTCGAAGTAAGAACAAATCGGGCCCGGCCTCTGGTCGATTACCTCACTCGACCGGGGGTCGTTTGCGCCGTAGAATGCTTCACCCGCCAACCGTATACCCACTCACGTTGGGACCCCCGCGAAAGATTCGTTTGCCTAGTGATTCCCTTCGTCTTTTTGCTTTTTTTCGTTCCCTGGGTTGCAGATGACAAGCGTTCGCCAACCGAATAGATCGGCTCAAGGCCACATACGATGGTGTTGAATTGCTCGTAAGAGGACAATGCGGAGCTTTGAGGCGGAGGATTAGAGGGTGATTCGCTCATTTAATTTTTTCTTGGCAAGGCCGCGAGGGCGACTTATGCCCAAAACTCTTTTGAACTCCGGCAGTCCGGCTTAACGTCCAGGCCCCGGTCGCTGCTTTTCCCCTCGCCCCGGACCGGGCGCTGGCATTTTGTGATCCACCCGCCCCGCCCGCCGTCTTTCTTTCGCCAATTCTTCCTCCCGACCTTTCTTGCCGACCGATGCCGCCTTGGTCTTAGCCCCCGCCTTTGGAACAGGTCGCCCTCGCTTAGGCGTTCTTGCCTCAGGAGCCGGCTCCAGCGGCCGCGACGGCGGCAGACTCGACGCAGCCAGGTAGCGCGCCAGCCGTAATTGCTTCGCAAATTCCTCCTCCTGGACTCTGGCGGGGGGTTGTTCAGACATCTGGTAGGTCACCGGGGCCTTTGGCTTCGTTGCTTCAGCGGCACCCGATTCCGGATGGCGTTCCTTTGCCATGGGACTCGCTGGAAGGAGCGGAGCGGGGGACCGGCCAGCCACCCGCTCCTCTTCGTCGACAAAACGCCTTACGGTCCGCACCAAATGCGGCACGGAAATGTCAACACCCCGTTCCCGGAAAATCTGCGCGATCCGATGCACGCTGAGTCCGCTGCGGTGCGCTTCCAGGATCTCTTCCTTGTATTGCCTCAACGCATCAATCTTGGGCTGCTTTCGATAACGGCGGCCTTCAGAGCTGCGCGCGACTTGAAGGAGATACTCGGCAGCGGATTTGAGATGATCGGGATCAGTCAAGGCGAGTCAGAGCGGGTTTTTCGAGTTTATGATAAAGAAAGGGCAAATTGGCGATCAAATTGATGATCACAATAGAGGAGAGCTTCGGTGTCATCCAGAAGGTTCTCGTGCCGGGATTTGAGACAAAAATCGGGATCTCACACCCGCGTGGGCTCAGCGGCCAATGCGGATGTTAGCCGACTCGCGATATAAGGCCGGTCGGAAACCAATCCGTTCTGTTTTGGTTAGTGTGAGCTTCATAGCATAACTCAATTGAGTAGTGCTTATGCCCGGGCAGACCAATCACAAATCACCAACCTATCCGACATAGCCTTGGCAGACGTCATATACGTCAAAATGCGTATAGACAAGGGTTTGAAAGCTAGTTTTAGGTCCGCCAAGCAGAAGTTTCTTCGTCGGCCACCCCTCTCCCCCATGCCGCTCAAGGCATTGCTCGGTCTAGGGTTCCGCTCGATCGATTTCTTGCGCCGGGAGTAATGCGCACGGGCTACGCGATTGGAGAAGATCATGAAAAGCAGAACCAGAACAAACAAAGCATCATTACAAAGTATGGCGACCCGCACGGCGCTCTTACAAGTGTTCGCGGTTAGCCTGATCACATCGGGGTTTGTCCTTTCCGCGAATGCTAACGAGCGGAAGACAGCCATCATTACGTTCGACGCCCCAGGCGCTACCCATGGCTACATGCAGGGCACTCACGGTATTGCTATCAGCCCTCAGGGCACTATCGCGGGCACGTTTGATTCCAATGGTAACCATGGCTTCGTGCGGGCTCGCGACGGCACCTTCATCACGTTCGACGTTCCAGGCGCGGGTATAGGCCCATTCCATGGCACCTACGCCTATAGTATCAACCCGGCAGAGACAATCACGGGCTTTTACGTCGATGCAAGCGGTCTAGCTCACGGCTACGTGCGCGCCACTAATGGTGCCATCACCACCTTCGATGCTCCGGGCGCGGGGACTGGCTCCGGCCAGGGCACCTTAGCGGGTAACATCAACCCGGCAGGCACGGTTGCTGGAGATTACCTGGACGCAAGCAACGTCTATCACGGCTTCGTCCGCGCCCGTAACGGTGCCATCACCACGTTCGATGCTCCGGGCGCGGGGACTGGTCCCTTCCAGGGCACCTTTCCCTCAACAGTCGACGGCCTCAACCCGGTAGGTGCGATTACTGGAAGTTACCAAGACGCGAGCAACGTCTATCACGGCTTCGTGCGCACTCCTGATGGTGCCTTCATCACGTTCGACGTTCCAGGCGCAGGCTCAGGCCCCTTCCAGGGCACGCTGTTGTCAGGCATCAACCCTGCGGGGACTGTCACTGGCGCGTTCACTGACGGGAGTGGCGTAAATCACGGCTTCGTGCGCTATCCTTTTGGCTTCATCATCACGTTCGATGTTCCGGGCGCGGGGACTGGCTCCGGCCAGGGCACGATCGGCGAAGCCATCAGCCCACTAGGGACGATTACGGGAAATTACATCGATGCGAGTAACGTGAATCACGGCTTCGTGCGCTTCCTTTTTGGCGCCATCACCAAGTTCGATGCTCCGGGCGCGGGCACAGGCTCCGGCCAGGGCACCATCCCCTTTGATATCAACCCGGCGGGGGCGATTACGGGAAACTACCTTGATGCGAGCAATGCATATCACGGCTTCCTCCTGGAAGGCGAGTAGAGCACTGCGAGAGAGTTTGAAAGCAGCTCCGAGAGCACGTCAAAGGATTCAGGGAAGAACTTTGTCCGGCCGGAACGGATTTTAGAGTGTGCATAAAAACTGCATTGCTGGATCGAGACGACCTGGCCGGGTAGCTTCCTGAGATGGCTTCAAGACCGCTCCTCTCCGGCGAGTTCAAGCTCAAATCCGGCATAAACGTTGCCCCCTACGGGCTATCCCCATTTATTCCGTTTTAAGCTTGAGCTCGCCTCCGCTTCGCGTCGAAAGAGTGACTGTATTTTGCTTTTGATTCTTGCTCGCTCGTTCCTCGCGCTCAAAAAGCAAAATGGGTTGGAAACACATCGAAACGTCTTGAAAATCAGTTGTGCTGAACCTCTGGCTATTGGCCAAGCCTGGGGTGATTACTCACGGTCCGGAGAAGTCGCCGCTTTGGTTATGTCGCTTCGATCGGCTTAACAAATCACCTTTCACTTTTCACCAATCACCAATCACTTCTCACCACTCACGGCCGCGCTAGCGCCTAACGGTGCGCCTCCAGGATCTCTTCCTTATACTGTCTCAATGCGTCGATCTTGGGCTGCTTTCGATAACGGCGGCCTTCAGAGCTGCGGGCGATTTCGAGAAGATACTCGGCAGCGGATTTGAGATGATCAGGATCAGTCAATGCAAGTCCCCGCGGGTTTTTGGGGTTTATGATAAAGAAAGGACAAATTGGCGATCAAATTGATGATCACAAGAGAGGAGTGCTTCGGCGTGATCCAGAAGCTTCTCCTGGTGGGATGTGAGACCAAAATCGGGATCTTTCCCTCCGCGAGGGTTCAGATCAATGTCGTTCAACCCGTAGCCAGATCAGATGAGTCGAAACTGATAGCGCCACTCATGATAGAAAACATCGCCGACTCTGTCCTAGTACAAGGCCTCGCTTCCCCTGCTCAGGTCGAACGAATTGTATGAGTTCGCCCGTGATCCGGAGACAGTTCTCAGTGGGCCGCGTGTGGTACAGACCTGGGGCTATGCTCCGACTTGACTTTGGCTGCTCTTGAACACGGTCGCCGAATATCCGGCTACTCTAAGCCGGTCGTCAAAATGAATCTCTGGAGCGCCTTGACCGGCATACTGAGGATCCTCCGATGAAAAGATGAGTTCCCAAGTCCGGTCCGGAGGCGCAGCCAACAGTGGTATCGGCGCGGGCGAAATGACTTGGTCGCGATCAAAATTGATAATGGCCAGCCGGTCGTTACCAGATTCCTGGCCGAAATACCGAAGTATCAGCAGATGAGAGCCATAGACTGCACCATCCAAAAAATGTCTTTCCCGCCCATTGATCACGTGGTCGGATCGACGAAGAGCAATGAGGTGTTTGTGCAGCAAATAAATCGGCTCTTGTGTCCGCAGATCTTCAAAATTCAATTTGCTTTGTTCGAACGTCGATTGGTCGTTAGGGTTCGGCAGATGTTGCGCAACCTCAGGTGAAGACAAGCTGGGGAATTGCTTGAGAAACTCGGCTCGTCCTTCCGCAGTCTTCGCTGCTATCTCTGGCGGCTGGTCCGCAAAGTAGAGAAACGGAGTGGAGGCTGCGAATTCTTCACCTTGGAAAAGCATCGGCGTCCACGGGCCAAGCAAGAGCAACGTGGTCATGGCTCGTACCGCCCCTGATCCGGCTACGGTATGGATGCGATGACCAGCAAGCGAGTTCGCCACTTGATCATGGTTTTGGATAAAGTTTACAAAACGCTCGGGAGATAAGCCGACCGCCCAGGTACCACGTTTCTTCTTTTGCCAGGCGTAATATTGCCCCTGGTACAGAAAACCCCATTTAGCCGCGGACAGAAATTCCTGCGCATCGCCCTGGTAATCACAATAGTAAGCTTCGGCCCGCCCGGTAAGGGCAACGATCGCTGAATGATGAAAATCATCATTCCAGACCGAATCCAATCCGTATCCCTCGTCCTCCGGAGACTGCACCAGCTTCACTGATTGAGGCTCGTTTTCAGCGACAAGGTAAAGCCGGCGCTTCCCTGCCGTTTTTCTTGCCGCCGCAGCGATTTCGGCAAGAACATGCCGAGGAGAGGCATCAAAAATCTGCTGGGTAGCATCAAACCTGAACCCATCGAAATGAAACTCGCGGATCCAGTACTTGGCATTCTCTACAAAAAATTCACGAACGGGTCCCGCATTAAGCCCGTCAAAGTTGAAGGGTTTTCCCCACTCCGTTTGATATCGATCGGTGAAGTAGTCGGGCGAAAAGAGGGGGAGATAATTACCGTCCTGCCCGACGTGATTGTAGACCACGTCCAGGATTACCGAAATGCCGGCCCGGTGGCATTCGTCGATGAAACGTTTCGCCTCGTGAGGTTGGCCATATAAAGCGGATGGTGCAAATAGACAAACACCATCATACCCCCAGCCGAATTTGCCGCTAAATTCGGCGATTGGCATAATCTCAATGATCGTTACGCCTAGGTCACTAAGATAACCGATACGTTCGCGCGCGCCGGTCCAGGTACCTTCAGCAGTGAAAGTGCCGAGGTGCATCTCATAAATAATTTGGGTTTCGGAGGAAACCCCATTCCAGTGCTCGTCCTGCCAGCTGTAGTCATCTGAATCGATGATCATGGAGGGTCCATGCGGGCCGCCGTACTGAGCACGAGCTGCTGGATCGGGCAAGAGGCGTTCATCGATAACGAATTTGTAATAGTCGCCGGCTTTAGCCTCAGGCACATAGCCGGAAAAATACTGATTCCCCTCTGGAACCAGAGAAACCTGCACCGGGCTATTCTTCACTTCTGGGTCGCCGCTGACCCGAACCCGAACTGTTGACGAAGTGGTAGACCAAAGTCGGAAATGCACCCCGCCGCCGCTTTGCACCTCGGCCCCGATCGGCAGATGTCGATGATATTTCATTCTGGGAGGTACAACAATTTCGTGAGAAGACCTAAGACCGGCTCTCTTCCGCAAGCGATGGCGGTAGAAAACACATTGTATAATCGAAACCAGGAAACAATTCTGTGAAGGCTGCTGTACCGATGACGATAGCGGCCACTGCAACCCGTTCTCTTTTGCGCGATCAGCCCAGTCAGTGATTTTGGGGTGCATTTTTATTGCCTCCGAATACCTCACTATCCACTGCGGTATTCATACCTGGAAGAGCATCTCTGCTTAACGAGCGTGGTTTTTCTTCTCGACCTCGAATTGGATCTTGTGCGGATCGCCTCGATTTTTTTACCCTCCCGCTCTCCTCGCCGGATGAGATCGCGAAGGAAAAGTTTAGGACGAGTCCACGATGCGATATAAGGCACAGCCGGAGGCCGCCTATCGTTGTTCAGAGCCGACTCCTAAGCTCCGCTTTTCTTTTTCCCTACAGCGTTTTGCAATCATCGAGCCGGCTAAACAGGCACAGGCTCCGACGCAACCAGCCAGTATCGCTTGATTCTGGATCCAGGGTCGGTCGTTTAAGTCGTGTCCCCAGGTAATCCAGGACAATTCCGCCCAGTATGCCGCTAGCGGATTGCATCTTCAATGAATCGCATGCAGCGCCTTCAACAAACCAGGGAGGACATTCTCCACGAAGCGGACCTGCGGCTCGGACGGAGTCTGTCCGTGGATAGCGAAAGAACAGATGGCATAAACTTCCCTGATCGCGCTGCCGAGTCCGAAATAGCAATTGCGATTCGACTAGCGTCCCAATGATCTCTACGATCGAGCGCGGATTGCCTTCCCCGCTGATGTCGATCCCTGGTTTGAAGATACCGACGAACAAACGATGTTCCTCCCTAGTCGCCCGATGACCGCTGAAAATCTCACAATCTTTCAACTTACAATACGGATAGAAACAATCGAGACGCCATCCGGGTCCGTTAGCGAAAACTGTGACAGCATCGGAGTTGCTCCTCACCTCGCGTGGTTTTTCTTCTCGATTTTAAACTGAACCTTCTCCCGAACCGCCTCAATCTTCCTTCCCTCCCGCTCTCCTCGTCGGATGAGATCCCGAATGAAAAGACGCTCCAGGATTGGAATTAGCGTCATCGAAAGAACGAACAGAATACTGGCGACCGCGGCGAGGTTGACTAAAAGGCCGAGAGTCGGATTGACGTGGCCAAAGGTTTTCTCTAGCCACGGCAGCGTGTACGGGCTCAGTGCGCGGTTAACTTGCTGAACGAGCGGATGAACGATCGGCAGGTTATACTGCCAGCCGAAGAACGCAGCGTCGGCTAGGCCGCCCCAGCAAAAAGCCAGTGTCTCAAATGCTTCTTGGGCAGGGGTCTTGGATTTCCTTGGCAGTTGATCTGGCATGGGAATTTCAAGCGTTCTGTTTAAAGGTGCATTTCATCCAACTCCGGCCGTTCGACCATCGTCGGCCGCTCTGGAATGCGATCGCTTCGACGAGGTAGTCATTGACCTTTGTTCCGTGCCTGAGCCCGATGAAATTGCGGCTCGGACAATCGAATTCCTCACTTTGTGAGAGGCCGATCGAATGCCCCTCCCCCGTCTGGGCGCCGTTGAGTGAGACCCGGTACTGGACCGTTTTGTCGATGGTCTTGGAAGCCCATTCGTTGGTCACCGTGTCGTCGTTCCCACAAAAGAATTTGATGGCGAGGTTGCCAAGAAGGCTGTGGACGCGGTGAACGCCAGCTTCGTGCCCGCCGAACTCCACATAATAGTTCGGCAGGTTTTGGGTAAGGAACACGGTGCAGATTCGGTACGATCGGGCCACCGTTTGAAAAATCTGGTCCGCCGGGCTTGAGAAGTACTGCGCTTCGTCCGCCCAGATGAAGGACGGGCGGATTGATTCAGGATGATCCAGCTTCCGCCGCTGGCTGGCACGCTGAAGCAGATATTTCCAGATTGCCGCGGCATAACGACCGACCTCGTGATACGCGGCCACGGGAAGTGCGACCACGACAATCTTGCCGGCCAGGATATCATCGGGACTGACCGTCGTAGCTTTGCAAAAGATGTCGTAGATTTTTCCGCGAAGGAAAGCGTCGAGAAGCCCGGTGTAATCCGCGATCACATTGGACCGGGTCCGGGTATCCGTTGAGGGGTGCTCGTGAAGCCAGTAGTCCGCGATCAGGCGGTACTCATGTTCACGGATCCTTTGGCCAACCAGCTGTTCGGCCCGTACGAGATACTTGAAGAGTGCCGACGAATTGCGCCAGTCGGCGGCCCGAGCCTGTTGGAGATCCTGCGGCGCCGAGTTGAGGATCGCGTTCATGCGCAAGAGATCGACGTTTCCGTCAACGGGTAAAAGGAGGCCGACGATGTTGCGCAAGAGCTTCTTGCGCTGGCTTTGCCAGAATTCCTCGTTCTCCCCGCCCTTCCCTTGCGGGTTCGTGATCCGGGCGACCTCGATCATGAGGTTCACGATGTTTTCTTCGAGGTCGGCGCCGGAGACTTTCGACTCGTAGGAGAGGAAATTGAAGGAATGCGCTGGGCTCTCGCCAAAGAAAATGCCATCGGCTTCCCGGCCGGTTTCCCGTAAATACTTTCGCCAAAGATCCGCTTCATCGATTTTCGCGCAAAGAACCAGGCCACCAAACCCGGCGCGCAAGTAAGCCTTCGCTAACAATCTTCCCGGACCGGAGGTCTTGCCGCGGCCCGTTTGTCCCGTGATCAGGACTCCGGTTTTGGCGTCTGCGAGAGTGAGCGTGTCTTTAGCCGAAGACGATAACCGGCAAAGTGGCAGAGTGTCCGGCCAAGCTTTCGGGAGGCTGACACGTCCATTCGATTTCTCTCCGCGTTGAAAAAACGGCAGAATCCTTTCCACCATAAGAACTGATACCTAAACCCGTTAAAACCTGTTAGTTATCTCCAATTATTTGCAGTGTGACAAGCTTTACTGGAGCCTTAAAGACTAGAATCACCCGGTTCCGGCCTGATTCCGAATGAATCCTAATTTAACGGGGTTAGAACCCGTGTAATTGACTAGAAGATAGTAATTTACGTAGGATTAGATGCGAACGGAAACACAAGGTTTCGCACCGAAAACGAGGGCTGTATCTATCAATATGCTGTCAATAGTTTGGGGCTCCTCCGAGCAGCTGCGGCGCCGAGGAAAGCAAATGAGCTATTGCGGCGATAACAGGTGATTTGAAACCTTCTGGGACCTGAACTCCGACGCGTATTCATCGCGGGTGCGGCGCGGCAGCAGATAAACTAGGCACCGGAAGCTAGTTCCTTTCATGGCGTTCGAGAATTTTTTAACTTAGCGAGAAGGGAACGCAGCTCATTCGCCAGCGACCCTCCAAGCTCGTTGGAATCAACGAGCTTCTCGAGAAAAAGCACGGTATCAGGATTATCCCTCCAGCCCGAGATCAATACCTGCACCGCCGCCGCAGCCGCAGGTCCAGCTTCCTTTGAGAGGGCAAGCTCCTTGAGCAGCAGTAAGATATCAGGGTCATTCTTCCAGCCCTTGGCTAATTCCCGCACCGCCGCCGCAGCCGTATATCCAGCTTCCTTTGAGCGGGCAAGCTCCTTGAGCAACGGTAAGGTATCAGGATCATTCTTCCAGCCCTTGGCTAATTCCCGCACCGCCGCCACAGGCGCATACGCATATAATACGGCCTCCTTTGATAATACGGCCTCCTTTGAGCGAGAGAGCTCCCTGAGCAACGGTAAGGTATCAGGATCATTCTTCCAGCCCTTGGCTAATTCCCGCACCGCCTCCCCAGCCGCATCTCCGGCCTCCTTTGAGCGGGCTAGCTCCTTGAGCAACGGTAAGATATCAGGATCATTCTTCCAACCCTTGGCTAATTCCAGCACCGCCGCCACACCCGCATCTCCGGCCTCCTTTGAGCGAGCGAGCTCCTTGAGCAACGGTAAGATATCAGGATCATTCTTCCAGCCCTTGGCTAATCCCCGCACCGCCGCCACACCCGCATCTCCGGCCTCCTTTGAGCGGGCTAGCTCCTTGAGCAACGGTAAGATATCAGGATCATTCTTCCAGCCCTTGGCTAATTCCAGCACCGCCGCCGCAGCCGCATCTCCGGCCTCCTTTGAGCGGGCTAGCTCCTTGAGCAACGGTAAGATATCAGGATCATTCTTCCAGCCCCCGGCTAATTCCCGCACCGCCGCCACAGCCGCATCTCCGGCACGCGCTGAGCGGGCAATCTCCTTAAGATAGGCCAAAGTATCAGGATCATTCTTCCAACCCCGGACCATTTCATGCACAGCGTCCGAGCTTTTGAGCGCCTTTAACCACGGTAGGGTGTTGGGGTCGTCCTTCCAATATCGGGCCAATTCTTCCACCGCCGATCGCTGTGAATCTGCATCCGCATGCTTCGTGCGCACCTTGATCAACATGAGCTCGGTGCCAGGGCGGTCGCGCCATTTGCGAGTGATTTCCTGCACTGCGGCCTGACGCAATTCATGATCTTCATCCGAGAGCGCAAAACGTTCGAGCCATGCCGGATCAACACACGTCGTTGCCGCAGTAGCAAATACTTGTCTGCGAGCATCTCTCGCCCTCTTCTCCAGATCGCGAAGTCTTGATGCCTCCTCGAAGTCGGTCTTTCTAATCGCGTCCTCTTTCTCTTTTCTCGTTTCGCCCCATAAGTATCTTAGGCTCGCGAGGAGGCGGTCGGTTATTTGTCGAAGGCTCACGGGATTCCGCACGTCGGTCAGGCAGCTGGCGGCCAAGAAGATGAGCTCGGTTTGCTTGTCCTGATCGAACTTTTCTAGAAGGCTTTCGATCAGTTTCCCGGCAAACTGCGGCGCCAATCGACCTGCGATGAGCCGCAGCACTTCGTGCCACGTTTCTTCTCTCCAGTGGGCGTCGAAAGTTATACTCCGTAGTTCCTCGAATTCGAGCGAACGGTCCTTTTCGAATTTCCATACGAAAGCCCAGGCGCAGAAGAACTCGAGGAAAGTGCGGTGCACGAACGCATAGAAGTCGCCGCCGAGAAAGCAGAGGATGAAGTTCCGCTCACGGAGCTGCCTGACGAGGCGGTCTGCGATGGAGCGCGGCTCATGGTAACCCTGCAATTGGAGGTACCTTACTAGGATGTTCTCTAGCTCATCGTCGGTGATAACGTTCCCTGCTAATCCGTCCGGGCTTGTTTGCATCCGATAAGCAACAATGCGAAGCATTGCTTGCTTGTCCTTATAGTCCAGGCTTTTGCCGGCGAGGATAGGATCCTCGGCCAGCGCGCGCGAAGCATCCCACTGCTGGAGCAGCAGTCGCGAACACTGCTCGTAAAGCTCCGTACGGTCGCGAGGCAGCTCCTGGTGCCGGTTAAGCAGCGCCATCATCGTGAGGAGCAAGGGATTGGCGCCTAGTTCCCGAATGGCCGCAGAACTTTGGAATGCTTTCTGCAGGCGATCTTGTTTGACCGCGCGGTCGTGCTCGTCAGGGTAAGCCAGCTCGTGCCAGCGTCGAATGAAGGTCTCGACCTGCGGCCACTGGAAATCTTGTAACATGAAGTGCTGAAAGCCTGCATCGCGCAGAGCCTGGTGGTGGTAACCGATAATCCGAGAGGTAACGACGATCCGTGCCTGCGGGTACCGGGTTGTACAACGGATGATGTCTGCCACGACGTCAAGCCTCGTCTGAGGGTCGAAGACCTCGTCGAGACCATCGAGCAGCAGCCAGGCGCCGCCTGCTTCCAGAGCGGCATGAATTTGGTGCTGGTCCAGAAGGCCGACGGTGCCTACTCCACGATCTATGTATTCGACGAAGTTGCGACAATGGTTGTGGGCCAGATTCTCAACATAACTTTTGAGCTCTATCAGCAGTGGAATCGGCTCGGCAGCGAGCCGCACTTGTTCGAGATTTGCCCAACACACAGCGAGGTGTTCGAGCAGGACCGACTTACCCGACCCTGGATCTCCTAGAACCACAAAGAATCGCTGCGCGGGATCCTTCAGAACCTCCAAGGCTGGCCGGGTGGACTGCTGGAAAAACGCCTCCAAAAGTTGCATCATATCCTCCTCCGCGAGATTGCCGCCGAACACGCCTTTTTCCAATAGTCGGCGCTGGTACTCCTTGGGCAGTTCATACAGGCGCGGATTGAACTGCTGACACTCGCGCACATTCTGCTCGACGAAGATTTTCCAAAGCTGAATTGGCGGATGGTCCGCACCGCTCGTCTCCAACGATTCCAGCCGCAAATTCGCATAGCGCTTAAGCAATCCGTCACGGTACTTGGCAAGATCGAAACCCGGTGCGGGACCAGCCATCCGATTCGTGTCCTCTTTAATTGTCTCTAAATTTCGCGAATCGAGAATCCGCCGCAATTCGTCAGATTCGCGCAAGATCGTCTTCGCCGCGTTCTCATAACGACGGCAGAGTTTTTGCCAACTAAAATCGGTGGGCAGAGGTTCAAACGTTGAGCTTTGCCAAGTGCGGGCAAGGATGCCCCCATTTATCGAATGCTCCGGTTCCAGAATTGCGCCACCAAGGATCTCTCGAATTTCAGAAATCATTGTGAACTCTCTAAGCGAACGAACATATCCGCCCGCAGACATTTCCGGTTCGGTGCAGCCGATCAATTCCTGCTCAAACTGCGCGAGAAACTCCTTTAAAGCTTTGGCGACTGCTGCTTTCCACGGGTCCATGCCGGGAAGAATTTGCTTTAGCCGGCCTTTGCAAAAGCTTTCAAAAAAGGCCTTTCCCCCTTCCTTTGCCCCCTCTTTGGCAAGCGACTCCAAGACCGGTTTAAAAGCAAAACCTGCAGTAACGCCAGTTAACCATTCAATCATAAGCAGCAGCCCACGTTAGAAGGTTAACAGGCTAAAGAACAAATGCAGTTCGAAAATTAAACGCCGCCGTACACGCTGCGAGGTTGGTATGTTTTCGCGGTCGGTCTGATCGATCAGCCGCTCTCCGCACACCGTTGCGTTCGTGCAACGCTTGGTAGCAGCTGCCAAGTCCGGTATTATCTTATTCCACCAAGCACGTTTTATGGGCCATCTGTTCGGTTCAGTAGACAGACCATTAGCCGTGAGGTTCTGCAACACCAGGTAGATACTGCTTTTCGAATCTTTCCCCAGCGATCCTCTGATTTTGTCTCTGGTCGAGTGGTGAGCCCCGCCACGGATTCACCAGGCGCGACGGTAGACTATGAGCTTTCTGCAGTACTAAGCAACGGCCTCATAGGAGTGCACGTAGCGACATGCGTTCTGCTAAACCGGCCCCACCGACTTTTGTCAGCACCCTGATAAAATCCAATCTTTTTATAATAGATCGTCACTTTAGTGAAGCATCGGCCCGATGAAGGACAGGAGCTCCTTTAGAATTGGGATGGTCAAAAGCCCCACGACATAACTCACGATTACGGTCAGGAAAATGCGGTGAGCTGCCGATCTTTCCAGAAGCTTTCCGTGTGCGGCGACCACGCCGGTAATCTGTTCTCTTTCGCTTCTTACAATTTCGGCATGAGCCGCTAACTGGTCTTCAATTGCCTGGTGGAATTTTGAGTAGCGCTCAGTCCCCTCCCCCACCCCATTCTTTCTGGCTTCCTGATCGAGTAGAGAAGCCATCCTTTGGACGGAGTTCTGGTGCGCGATCACCAGGTCTCCTAGTTTGCGGGTCTCAGCCGAGAAACCTTTCTCTAGCCGTGCCGGCAGGAGTTTGAGGCTCGCGGCGTGCGCCCTCAAGAGCACAGCGAACTGAACTGCAAAAGTCTCCGGATCGCCGTTCGCGAACGCGTAATAAGCGGAGGTGATCTGTTTCCGCTGCCCTTGGTCCTTCACCCCGCTTAACAGCAAATCAAGTGCGTCCTGGCTCATGGCCTTGTCACAAATCGAAAGGATTAACGGCTTCAGCCGGTTTTTCCTCCGTCCGAACGACCTTGTTCTTTACCAGGCTAGCGTCCGGTAAAAGCGAAGCGACATTATCTTCGAACTGCCTAAACAGCCGGTTGCGCCAGTGTTCAAGCTCGTATCGGGAACCGATCTCTAAGAGCGGCTCGGCTTCTCGGAAGGTGAGCGATTTCCTTTTTTGTTTGCTCGCCCGGTCGAGCGCCTCAATCGTTCCGCCCGTGATCCGCGGGATCTGAATTTGGGGGGAATCTTGGAGCCGTTCGGCGAGCTTGCTCGCAAAGAAGACCTGGCTCGTGAAACGGGCCGGGTTTGAGATCACCAGATAGTCAGCGCCTTTCCCAAGCGTGGAAACGATCTGAGCCCCGGAAGCCAAGGCCGCACGCTCGTCACTGGCAAAGATGCAGACCGTTAGTCGAATCCCTTTGTCCGCAAAGATCTTGAGTGCGGAAAAATGGTGACAGGCGTTCAATACCGATTGGGTGGCCTGAGCGGGAAAATCGATCAGCTCAACCGGTGTGCTTCCTGCCAGATTTAAGATCGGCAAGAGATCGTCGTCACGCCGGTACGGGAAAAATGTCGCGATGTCCGGGTACCAGCTGGAGAGCGTCTTGTGTTCGCTATCGCAATCGATCGTGGAAAACTCGACGTCCGCGAAGGCGAACCAGGAAATCAGGGCCTGTTGGAAGGTCGACCTCCCCATTCGCCCGGTGGATTGAAAGGAGGTGATCAGTCGGCTTTCGGTGTTCTTCATAGGTGTTTTTTGTTAAGGCTGGATTCGATTCAGTTTGGTTCTGACGGTTGAGTTTTGACGGAAAGAGTCAGGGAATTGAATGGGCGTTATCTAGAGCGGACCCCTTGCTCTAACGGGGTTAAAAATCGGACGGGCTTCGATCAAACGGACCGATTCCTCGGCATCGTCCACCAGCTTCTCGAAGTCGGGAACGGAGGAAGACTCTGCCTGGACGGCTACGTTCGCTCTTCGGGCCTTAAAGGTTGCCGGCGACGCCTTAGGAACTTCGGGTCCCGCTTCGCTTGGGAAAGGGCGGCGCCGGTAGCGCCGCATGAACTGGCAGAGCTTGGTCGGATAGGTCTTGCAGCCTCGCTCTTCGAGTTTCTCGGCAATCGCGGTCCACGTGAACCCCGCTCGTCTCCATTTTCGGATCTCATCCACGTAGGGTCTCAATTTGGACTTGAAGGGAACACCGCCGGATCGCTTGCGCTGGCTCATCGCTTGATCGCGTTATTAATCTTTATATTTATCTCTTTATATATCTCACTTATTATCATTAATGATCACTTAGGCAAGGAGAAAAGGCCCCCAAGTGGTCATGAGTGGGTAAGAAGTGGTCATTTTATGATCGCAAATGACTACTCCTGAAATAACCGGCTCCACCTAATCCGCCTAGGATTAGGGGAGACGTCTGCGGTTTAAAATGGCGACCAAAAATGACCACTTCTTCCCACGACGATCCCGGACCCAGCGTGATCGCAACGAAGGAGTGTTTTTATTTTGGAGACCGAGTCCCGATTTCTGATGCCGGCCCAACGGAAAAGAACTAAAACATGCTGAGAATCACGATGTCAGTGTCTCCGGCCGCGGCAGCCAAATACTTTGATAGCGCTTTGGAAAAAGCGGATTACTACGCGAAATCAGAGGCGACCGGGAAAGGCGTTTGGGGAGGAAGCGGCGCCGATCGCTTGAGGCTAACCGGCGAAGTGCGGCGCGACGATTTTATCAAACTGGCGTGCAATGAGCACCCTCTCGGGGGCTCTCTGACTGAACGCACGAAAGAAAAGCGGCGGGCCGGCTACGACTTTACCTTCAGCGTTCCAAAATCGGTGTCGTTGTATCTGGCCGAAACGGGGGACCGGGACGTAGAGACCCTGATTCAAGCGGCCTTTAAAGAGACGATGGCGGACATCGAGCGCCGGATGGAAGCTCGGGTTCGAGGGAAGGACGAGGATGGGCTGTCGCGGGATGAGGACAGGGCCACCGGCAATCTGGCCTATGCCGCCTTCACCCATACCGTCTCCCGCCCGGTCGCGGGCATTCCCGACCCCCATTACCACCTCCATGCTTTCGTCTTTAACGCGACCTTTGATGAGCTCGAAGCGCGATGGAAAGCCGGCCAATTCGGCAACATCAAACGCGACGCCCCGTTCTATGAGGCGGCCTTTAACGCGCGGCTGGCAAAGACGCTGGTCGATGCCGGATATGGCATTCGACGCACGGAGCGCTCGTTCGAACTCGCGTCGGTCTCCCGGGAGCTGATTGAAAGGTTCTCTCGGCGGACCAATGAAATTGAGCGGATTGCACGCGAGAAATACCCGGTTCTGGAGACAAAGGCGCGGGCACTCGTCAAAGAAACGGGCATGGATTTCGCCGACGCTTTCGCGCAGGTGAAAAGCGAGCTCGGGGCTTTGTCGCGCGAAAAGAAGAGCGCGGAGATTCTCGGACCCTCGGAGCGGTTGAAAGTCTGGCGGGCGCAGATGACGGCCGAAGAACAGGCCTCGCTGAGTCGAGATGCCGTTCGAACCGCGGTTTGCCAAGGCCTCCTGGAACCGGAAGTCGCCAAACCGCTGGCGGTTCAGCATCTTTTTGAGAGGGTGTCCGTCGCCCGCCAGTTGCACGCGGCCGGCATGCTATTAAGACGAGCCATTGGAAAAGCGACGGTCGAAGAGGCCGAACGATTCTCCGCCACGGACCCGCTCTTCGTTAGGACGACGGGCGGTTACTTGACCACCGCGGAGGTTCTGGCCGAAGAAGCGCAGCTTCTAGAGCGGGTCGAGAGCGGCCGCGCCAAATTCGAGCCGCTCGGCGGATCCGAAGAATGGCCAATCTCGGATCCCAGGGTTTTGGCGAGCGAGGAGCAAAGCCTGGCGATTGAGCATGTCTTGCGCACACGCGATTTCTTAACCGCGGTCCGCGGTGCGGCCGGCACCGGGAAAACCACGATGATGACCGAAGCCGTGAAGGCGCTGGAAACCCTTTCGACCAGAAAAGTTTTCGTGTTCGCTCCTTCTTCTTCCGCAGTCGAGGTCTTAAGACGGGAAGGCTTCGCGGGCGCGGAAACCTTGCAAAAGCTGATGGGCGATGAGGAGTTGTGCCTCCAGACTCGCCGGCAAATTCTCTGGGTCGACGAGGCCGGGTTTCTCTCCGTCAAACAGATGAACGACCTCGTTGCTTTTGCTTTAGAAAACGACTGCCGTTTGATCGTTAGCGGCGACACCCGCCAGCACCATGGCGTCGAGCGCGGTGACGCTCTCCGGATTCTTGAGAGAGCGGGAGTCATTGAGCAAGCCGCGCTCACGAAGATTTTCCGGCAACAGATTGCGGCACTGCGCGAGGCGGTCAGTGATTTGGCGGCGGGACAGACCGAGCGTGGGTTTGACCGTCTCGAAGCGTTCGGAGCGATCGCGGAAGTCGAAGAAGACGCTGCGCGACTCAAAGCGATCTCCGAGCAACATCTCTCCGCGCTTGAGGCTGGTAGGAGCTCCATGATCGTCTCTCCTACCCACGCCGAGGCGCGCTTGGTGGCGGAGGCCGTTCGCCAGGAGCTCCGGACTGCGGGATTGATCGGTGCGACGGAACAGAGCTTCGAGCGGCTTGAAAATCTGAACTGGACTGAGGCGCAGAGAAGAGACGCCGTTAATTACACACCTGGCCAGATCGTAGAATTCCATCGAATCACGAAGGCGGCCGCGAGCGGCCAAAAGCGTGAACCGAAGTTCCTGAGCGGCGAACAATGGCGGGTGAAACGGCGGGAAGGCAATTCTGTGATCATGGAGCGAAACGGCGCTGAGAGGCAATTGCCGTTGTCGCAGGCGAAGAATTTTTCCACTTATTCGATTGCGACGCTGGCCTTAAGCCTCGGGGATCGTGTACGAATGACCAAGAATTTCGTCGTGCGGGATCTTGAGACCAAGCACCGCTGTAGAAACAATGATGTGCATACCGTGACAGCGATCGATCAGGACGGCATTCGGCTGAGCAACGGGGTTCGACTGCGTCGGGGAGCTTGGCATCTGGACCAGGGCCTAGTGGTAACGAGCCATGCGGCTCAGGGAAAAACCGTGGATCAGGTGCTCTTGAGTATTCCGATCCGGACTTTCAGCCAGGTCAACGAGGCGCAATGGTACGTTTCCTTAAGTCGAGCTCGGGCGGCAATGCACGTGTTCACCGATTCGCTGGGCGCGTTGAAGGAAGCGGTCCTGCGGGGTGGCACTCGGCTTTCAGCGCATGAGTTGATTGGCGAAATTCGTCCCCTCCCCCATCGCGATTTTATTTCACATGAGGCTAGCCGAGACCACGAGTCGCCTCTCAATACCGGTCCGGTTCGTGAACGACCGATTCAAAACCAAGCAGCACACAGAAGCCGATGAGCCAAAGTTCTTATTTAGAAATCGCTGGCGCCCCTTGGCAGGAAGGAAAGGCGCCGATCGTCCGGTTCGTAACCGACGATCACAAAGTCATCGGTGTGATGTTCGGTCATATCACGCGGACTTACGAGGATCGGCTCGGTCAGTATTTGATGATCACAAGCTCAGCCGGGGTGGTGGTGATCAGGGGGCCGGGCGTCAGTGCGTATCATGAGAAGCTCGCCCAAGGGATTGCAGATCTGGTCGAGGCGAATGGGAAAGAAATCACCTCCGTTTTGTACTATCCACCCGCGTATGGCGACTCGGAAGAGGAGTTGGACACCGAGACGATGGCTGAAGGGGCGTGAACTTTGAGCGGCCACTGAACGCGCCCTTGGGTCTGCTCAAGAACTAGGTCGAGCCCTTCCGATCCATCCCAAAAGGTGGCGCTGGTGGTACGCTTACTTGACTCGTTTCCATTTTGTCGAAAGGGACGGCCAAAAGTGCTGATTCCGTTCCACGTCGGATAATCCCCAGTGAGTGTGATCGCGCGCTTTCGATCGGTCCGAGTCCAATTCGGGATTGAACAGCCTTCCACATGAAAGTTTAGCGTCGTCCCCGACATACAAAGCGGAAATGCGCACTAAAATTTCGCCCCAAGCTGCTAAATTCCTCATGTGAATGCCTTGATCTGGCCTCGAATTTTTCGCCGCGGAACGGACGTTAGGTTAAGAGCGATGAAAGCAAAGGTGTTTTTTGCGTTAGCGCTAAGCACCCCTCTGTTCGTTTCATCCGCTGAGGCGATCGTGTATACGGTGCGGACTGATTCCGGACCAGTGACTTACAGCTTGTACGTTCCTCCGGGCACTCCGGTCGGAGGCAAAATAAAGCCGAATCCCCAAGTAGGCTATTCTGCCGGTTTTCCGGTGACACCCGGCTCGGCCGAAGTCGTTGCGGTCTGTTGGGCGGCCGGATTGAAAGAGAAGGATAAATCGGATAACTACCCGAATTCGTTAATAACTCTCGGTGGGACGATTCCGGGCGGTTTTTACAACGCTGCCTCTACCAAGCCCACCTCGGTTCAACGGATAAACGCCCCGGTCCCCTATTATCTTGTCCAAATGCGCGGGTACGTCGCCGGCAGCGCCCAGACCTTTTATGCCGCCGTACTCGACGACGGAAATATCGTTCTCCCAGTACGAGTGAGTCAACACGCGTATGCCCCGGTTCACCACTCTAAGGAAGAAGCGAGTGGCTCCAGAGAGAAAAAGAAAAGGAAATCGGCTAGTCGAGTTCTGGGAGACCGTGCAACCAGCCGAGCGATGGGCGGTGCTGAATTGAAGGAAGGATGGAACGGTTCCGAAGAAAAACCTTCCAACTAGCTTAAACAATGAGGGACGATCGAAGGTCATCGGGATAGTGTTCGGGCATATCACGCGGACCTTTGCGGACTGGTTGAGCGACTATCTCATGGTCTCGAGTCCGGGCGTTGTCGTGTGATCCGGCGCCCGGGCGTGAGCGCCTATCATGAAAAGCTGGCCCGAGGGATCGCCGATCTAGTCGAACCCAATGGAAAAGGAATCACCTCGGTCTTGTATTATCCGCCGGCGTATGACGGCTCGGATGGGGAGCTGGACGAAGAAACCATCGCCGATGGTAAATGAGCTCCGCCGGCGCTGAGGGGTCGATCCTGACACGTCCTCGGGTTGCAGCGAGAAGTGACTCTAAAACCGCTGCCGGTTTGTTAGTTTAGAACGTCATCGAGGAAGAGATCCGGAACTGGATGCGGCTCTGGGTCAAGAACCCCAAGCGCTTGCTCAATGAAACCCTCCTGCACGAGGTATTTCTTGGCGTACTGCTTCACCACAGGATCGAGGTTCTCTTCTTCCCAGAACAGCTGCCCGCTCTGGCAATTGATGTGAACCATGCCGGCTCTATGGGTGATCACCGTTAGATGCTTCTGCATGGAGGACCTGCGGTAGAGCTAGATTCATTCCATGAGAGAAGATTGAGTCTCAATTCTAGGATGGCCTTCTGTGGCTTATACCATTTCTGTCTCTTCAATTTGCCGTAGTGCCACTTAAAAAGGGCTCCCCTAGACTGTACGAGTTTTGATATTCTCGGGCCGATTATGAAATTTCGAATCCTAAAGCGGAATTGTAAGCTTGTTGCCTTCTTTGGCACCCTCTTCTTTATGCCGAGATTAAGCGTTGCAGGTAACGTGATCGGCAGCTTGCCCTACGTCGTCACGTCTTCCGGCAACTATCAACTGCAAAGCAATCTGACCTATGCTGGGCAACGCAATGCAATTGAAGTAGAGGCACCCAACGTGGTGATCAACCTGAATGGATTTTCGATCACCAATACAGGAAATGGAGTGTATGGCGTTCTGATCCAAAAGCGGGAGAATCTTACCGTTCGCAACGGTACTATCTCGGGGTTCCAGGCAGGAGTCGTCCTAGCGGGTTCGCAAAGCCGAGCGGTAAACTTACAATTGGTAAAAAATGTCTTCGGCGTTCAGGTGTTGGCCAGCAATTCCACGGTACAAGACTGCTTTATTATCGGCACCGGGACGCAGCAGACGGGTAATGGGATTCAAGTCTCAGCGTCCGCGTCGGGCGTCCTAGTGAAAGGCAATCAGGTGTCCGAATTTATCGTGGGGATTGTTACTGCAGGCTCAGGTTCAGGCTCCTCCGCTTTCGTTGGCAACTACGTCGCGAATAGCACCTACGGCCTGGCTGTGGGCAGGAATAGCTTTTATCAAGGAAATGTCGTTACCAACTGCACGGTGCCGTTCACTGGTGGCAACGCAATCGGGACAGAGAACGGCGGAGACTGACGGCCAGCTACAACGGGCGCCATGCCGTTTCCTGCCCTTCTAGGGATAGAGTTCCAGTTCCACCCACAGCCGGCGTGCTTCAAGTTGCATGCTGTTGTTCATGTGAAGCCGGTTCACGGTTCCCTTTCCCGTGGCCGTCTTTCCTTTGAGTCGGAAGGTCGAAGAATCGAACTCGAAATGTTCGTGCCACTGGTCCCTCCTTGGATTGAACAGCGGCCGGCCAGCGAGGCCTTCTTCATCGAGGCCGAGTAGATGGTTGGATTTGTGGTAATTGCACGTGGGACAGGCTAAAGCCAGATTATCGACATCATCGGTTCCGCCGAGCGATTCGGGAAAGATATGCTCAAGGTGATAGCGAATGCCCGTTGCGGGCTGAGGCGCCCTGCAATACTCACATCGGCGGCCTGCCCGCGATTCAATGCTTTCTCGGGGCTCCGGCTTTCTCGCTTTCCGGGTCATTAACGAGCCGCTAGAATGTCGCGCGGTATTGGCTCACGCACTCGCTTCTGACTCACCAGAGCCTTGGCATTGTAAAGACTGATCTTCTGTACTTCATCAAGAAGCGCCTTGAATCGTGTCCTCTCTCTTTGCGTGAGCTCGCCTTCATTATTCTTATCCATCAGGCGATCTAGCTCCTGCTGCGATCGCGGATCCAGATGCTTTAACTCGAACTTAGGTTCCTGGAACTGAATCAGGTCTTGGAGGCGAACACCCAGCGCCTCGCAGACGGCTCGGATGATGGCGGTATCCAATTTCTGAATTGCTTGGGGGGCCGCCAGCCGATAGAGACTCTTCTTATTCACTTCGAAGCCTCGCTTCCTCAAGGTTTGGTGCAGATCGGCGACGGTGAGATTCTTCTCTGCCAGGAGATTCGGCAGGGTTGACCAAGCCCCTTTGACATGTCCGCTCATATGGTACTAGTACCAGATAGGCGGTAATACTCAACATTTGCAACTACCCGGACACGGTCAAGTTGCTTTGCGCAGCCCTGCGTCCGATTTCGCGAGCGGCTTTTTGTCGGCCGTCTTGAGAACTAGGCCGACTTTTGCCAAGTGAGTCCACTGGTCACCAATCATTTCTCACCCTTTCACCCTTCACTCTCTCACTCCCCTCCCCTGCTCTTAAACTGGGTATAAAGACTGCCGAGGTTTTCCGCGACATACTCGCCGAACGCGGGTTCCAGGAGTTCGTTAAAAATGAAAGTCGTGCGCGACGGCCGCCTTTGAATCGTCACGACGCGGCGTCCATGCGGGTTGGACCAGTGCTCATTCGAAAGCACGGTGTCTTTCTGCGTGGACAAGGAAGCAAACAAGGTCTCGAATCTTCGGTCACTGGTGAGCGATTTAAAGGAATCAGCAGCTAAGATCCCACTGACCTTTTTCTCGTTTCCGGGCTGTGCCAAGAGCCGGGCGAGTGCAATCCACCGAGGTCTGCCGATCCGGGGCGCCGGGCCGATTTCCAGAATAACCTGCGCCGGAACGGCGCGAGCGACACCCAACAATTTGGCGGTTTCTGCTTTGTCGATGGACAAAGCGGCCATGATGACGTTGCGCTCAAACCCCCGCTCTTCGAGGTGCAGGCCGAACATGGCGCGCTCGATGAAACTGAGATCGCGACGCTCCGAATTCTCTTTCCCTTGGGCCACGACCATTTCTTGGTCACTCAGGTAACGAACAACCGCCCTCACTTTGGATTGCAACAGTTCGGTGGCCCGCAAGCGCCGATGGCCGTACGCGACCTGAAAGAATCCCTCTTTCTCGGGATGAGGACGGACCAGGATGGGCACGAGCTGCCCGTTGGCTTTGATGCTCTCGATGAGCGCGTGAAAGTCAGGATCGTCCGAATCAGAAAGTCGGTCGCTGATAAAAGATCGCTCGATCGTCCGGGGCTCAAGCTCGAGCACCCGAGCGCCTTCGGTGAGCTGGTCTTTGAGAACCCGCCCAATTTCGGCATCGGCGGTGAGCTTGCGCAAGGTGTCGCCCATGGCCTTAACGGCACCCGATCCGGTGTGTTGCGGTTCAGGCTGATCGGCCGACTCCGGGTTTTCACCGCCAGCCTCCGTTTCCGGTTGCGCGCTCAGGAATGAGCGTAGCGTGTCTTTTCGATTCACTCTCTCCTCCAAGCTCTTCTGATCAATATCTCGACTTCACCGTTAACAGCATCCAGGGACTCGATGGCCCTTTGATAGGTGCTCCGCGAGAACCCCTCGCGGTCCACTTCATAAATGGTTTGCTTACTTAAGCCGGCATCGGAAATCGCGGTCGATTTGAGCGCAACGTTCGTCAGGACGCGGTCGCCAAAAAGAGAACGCAGAAACGCGATAATTTGAGCCTGAGGACCGTCGTTCGTTTCATGACGGGTGATGATGTAGCGGAAGAAATCGAAGCTCAGATCCCCTCCGGCCTCCCGAACGACTTTCAAAAGGTCCGCCGTCATCAGAAGAAACTGGCTCATGCTGGCGACATCCAGCATTTGCGGATGGATCGTAACCAGGACCGAAGTGGCGGCGCAGAGCGCGGAAAGCGTTAAGAATCCGAGCTGCGGAGGGCAGTCAATGACCACCACATCATAATTTTCCTCGACCGACGAAAGCGCTCGCTCCACCCGGGCAAAGAAAAGTTCCCCGCCCGCTCTCCTCCCCTCTGCCAGGACCTGCGGAGTCGTGTGCTCGAATTCATGGAGTTCCAGATTGCCGGGAACGACCGAAAGCCCGTCAAAATAGGTCTTTCGAACAATTTCAGCCAAAGGCCGCCTTTGATCGTCGTAGCGCAAAGCCCCGTACAAGGTCTCGTTAGCTTGAACATCGAATTCCGGCTGATAACCGAGCAAACTCGAGAGACTCGCCTGTGGGTCAAGATCCACCGCCAGGACTCGATAGCCACGCAATGCCAGGTATTGCGCTAGGTGAACGCTCGTGGTGGTTTTACCGGACCCGCCTTTAAAATTCGTGACCGCGATCACTTGCAAATGTTCATCACCCGATCGGTGCGGAACAAACTGGTGCTGCTTCTCCGGCTGGCTGGCAGCAACATAGCGGCGCAAAGCGTTCACCTGTTCCAGGGTGTACAGGCGCCGCCCGCTCGCACTGGTCTCGGGCACCGGTCCCTGTTTGTTTAAAGAGAGTTGCCGCAAGTAGGAGTCCGAAACCCCGATGAGCTTTGCCGTTTCCCCGCTAGTAAATCGCCGCAAGGCTTTCTTGGACTCCGGCGGAAAAATCTTTTCCCGCAGCCGCTGCAATTGCTTGCTTAAGAGCTGGGCATCCCCCCCAATTAGATTATCAATAACAGAGTTTTTCGTCTTAACGTTCATTACCCGGAATAACGGCGTTTCGCCACATAACGGAGAAACGCGCACTTAACGGTTCTAAGCGTTATCAGAGCGTAGCAGGATTCGTCAATACTTTTTCTGCTGAGCTCTCCAACCGTGAAATTTGTGACCTTTCCCCCCGGATGCCTCGGGGCGGTCTTGTGTGGCCTTCCGAGTATGCCGCTGTTGCCCTCGCAACAGGCTCGAACACGGAAACCGGGGCCAGTTCCTCACGATCAATTTTAGCTCTTCTGCTCGAGAGCGCTTTCTACCATTGCTTTGAGTGACGGCCTGGTTTGCGCTGGTCCGGGCAATTGCTTTAAGGCATTCGAGTTGTCAGCTGACAACTCTTTTAGATCCTGCGCGCATTGGGCGGCGATGTCCGGGCCGAGTTTTTGCAATTCTGAAAAAGAATCTGGAGTAGCAAGCGGGTAGTATTTCCTGACCCAGTCGCGCCAGCCTGGCGGCTCCGTGAGTCCCGGCAGCGACTTCGGTTTCGTAGCCTTCTTTTTGGGAACGGCCTTTGGCGGTTTCCAGTCGTCTCTCAAGGCGGCCAGAAACGCTCGTGCGGCATTTGTCCTGGGTTGGGACCGGACGATTTGTACCTTGTCCAGGAGGTATTCCAGACCCTCTCGGACCGCGTAAGCTCGTAGCCCGAGTTCCTGGGTCCGAGTGAGACCAAACTCTTTTGCGATCGCCGTCAGAGCTTCTAGGGTCGCCCCGTCGAGCGCGGGTTCCGATTGCGCGCCAGGGAATTCCAGCTGCGCTTGCTCCGGCAAGGTGACGGGCCGGAGTTTCTCCAGGTTCTCCAGGTTTTTATTGATCGTGAAAGTGACGGATTGGACCGCCTTGCTCCGCGGAAACTTGGTTTCAGCGTACGAGACGCTCAAATCGGTCTCGCGGTTGATTTCTTCGATCGCAGGATTGATCGCCCGGCTCTTGAGGTGCTTGTACTGTTCGAGGTTAATCCGGACAATGTTGCCTTTGCGATCGATCTCGGTCGCGCCGATTTCGAGCCGAAGCTGGTCCACGGTGATGGTTCGCCGCTTGGCAAATTCCCATCGCTTCAGAAACTGATAGAGACGGATCGAATACTCGCTCTTCAAATCCAAGGCAAAACCCAGTTGAAACTGAAAAAACTCGCGGCGAACCTGCAGAAGATAGGGCTTTAGCCAGGAGGTCAGCTTAATCGTAATAAATCCGGAACCGTCCGCTTCGTCGACATATTCGAACCAGGCGCTATGCCGGCGCATGGGCCGCTTCATACCGGGTTCAACATGATCCACGACCAGCGGTGCCTGGCGGATCGCGATGGCCGTTTCGCGGAGATCCCGGTAGAGGTTGTCCGTCTCGAGGCCGGTCAGCCCAGCGTAATCCTCGACTGAAACCCGGATCTTGCCGAACTCAGCCGCATTGGGTTCAATCATCGCGATCGCGTACAGGAGGAGCTTCTGCTGACGAGCGGTGAGTTTATAACGGGTGTTGGTGATGCCGTTGTGCTGCCAGACGACCGATTGATATGCCGGCTGGACATCAAATGTAAGCTCGCCATCTGGAGCTGTTTGTGCCATTTGCGTTGAATCGCTTTTGCCAGCGAAAGTCACGTTTGTCAAAGGGAATGTGACTATGGTAGTCATTCCAGGACCGCTGATGTGACGTTCATAGAGGTTCTGGAAGAAGGTCCAAAAAGAAACGAGGTCGACGAAGGGTGTCGTCTTATTCTTTCTTTGTATTTCGTCTTTAATTCTTTCTTGTTCGGGATACGCGCCGTGTTTCGAAAGGTCACAATCAGGAAGGTCCGGAAGACTCGGGTGCCGAGATGTCGAGCGTCAAAGGTCACAAATTCCAGGGTTGAAGGCGACGGCCGGAGTGAACACAGATGGTCACAAAAATGCAGGTGGACGGTCACAAATAGCACGGTGAAAAAGGGGCTAAGGTCACATTTTGGACGGTGAAGAGTCACAAAACGCAGGGTTCAGGTACTCAAAGTCACAAATCTGACGGTCAGAACGTTTCGGTCGGCGGGTTGGCCGGCTTGGCGGAATTGAGGAGTTGTCAGCTGACAACTCTTGAGCGCTGGGCCAGGAAGGCTGCCATCCTTACTGACTAGGTCGTGCATCTAGATCACGGCCAATGGGACTCCCGTCAGACCCGGAGAACCCGTTGCCACCTGACAACGCTGATCGCCCAGCGCCTCGTCGTGAATTTCGAGGGTTGGTTTTATTGGACGCGATAGCGCTCTGTCCGAAGATCCACGAGTCTCTCACTTAGTTGTGGAAGTAGCTAGCTGGCGGCTCCCAGGAACTACGCGGCGGTTGCCAACAATGCGAACCGCATACCGACTGGTAATGCAAGCGAGCAAAAGAGACCTCACGTGCACGATCTTGCATCTGTTTGGAATAGATCGAAGGCATTAGGGTCGTATCCCATGGAGGATGTTGTATGATGCGAATCTCTCGCTGGTTTCACGGACGGTTATTAAGGAGAAGGGTCTGCTGCCTGCTTTTAGGCTTATGCGTCTTTTGTTTTCCAGTCTCGTACGTACACGCGCACGGCGGCGGCGGCAGCGGGTCCGGTGGATCCGGGAGTGGCAGCGGATCGAGTGGAAGTAGTGGATCGGGCAGCAGCGGTGGGCACGGAGGTCCCGGAGGTTCAATGGGCAGCAGCTCGGCCGGCCCCGGAGGCTTTTCCGGCAATGGTCCAGGTAGCAGTGGGAGCGGGCACGGTGGTACGGGCCACGGCGGTAGCGGACACGGCCCGGGTCACGGATCCTTCTCAACCAGCGCTCGGGGAACCGCTGTCAGTCATAACGCCGCCATGACGGTCGCAAAAAACTCGGCGACTCGCAACCAGGTTACCCGCAACAGTTTTACTTCTGATACCATGTTAGCACGGTCGCCGGACCGGATTCGAAATTGGCAACAATCCTCCCGGATAACCTCTACTGGAGGTTTTACTCCGGAGACGGATCGCAGAAAGAAGTTGAAGGCAAACAACGTTCTAGCCGCGAAGAGCGCGAACGGGAATGGCGCCAGCCGTTAGGCCAAGGAAGGACGGACTCGTGTGGTTCCCAGCGCGCTGTCAGGTACGAAGGGCTCCCAGCCTAGGATCGTGGAATTGAGCCGCCGCGAAGATCGAAGTTGTCAGCTGACAACGTTTTTCGATTTCAGAGGGTAGCCAGCCGGACCTTTTCGAACCTTGAGGTTTGTGACCAAACTTTAAGAACCCTAAACTTCGGGCGCATCTTAATGGCGCAGTCTCACCGATGTCTTCGAACCTCGGAGGTCCGATCTATTTCGCTTGGCTTAATTTCTTAATTAATGGCGCGAGGTGAGACAAAGGTCACAAATTTCACGGTTCGACGGCTCACGAAATCGGGGGCTCGGACTCCAAGCTTCGGGCCTGTTCGCCGGATGAGCCGGTCGGACTCGAACGATGCGGTATCCTCTGCGAACACTCGTCAAGGGGACCCGGGTGGCCTGAGTTGTCAGCTGACAACTTTCCCAGTGCTGACTTAAAGGAGGTCTTGGCAATCCCTTGGGCTGTTTCCGTACGGCAGACTGCTGCCGTGAATTGAACAGCGGACGGGACGGCTATGTTTTTGCGTCCGGCAAGACATGAAGAGATTCGGACAGGATTTTTGTTCGAGCGGATGACCCTTAAATTTGTGACCTTCCTCCGCCGCCCTCGGAACCGGAAGTCTTTGGAAAAACGCTGAATGGAACCAAGACGCCGAGGTCTCATCAGACGCGATGGCGAGATCTGCCCCCACCAGGCGAGAAGTGTGGATCGAGTTGTCAGCTGACAACTCGGATTGGCTTCGATTGTCGGTTGTTCCAGCTTTCCGCTTGATGGCAACGCATCAGGGGGCACGCCTCGCTTGATCTCGAAACGATCGAGGTCAAGGTTCGCTTTAGATGGCGAGGCCTCATCCTTGAGCCTGGTCGAAGTAGGTCGAAACACTGGAGGCCGAAAAGATCGACGCTGGATAGGCGAGGCCCAAAGGAGGAGGCGCCCCCGGAGCGAAGTAGTCCAGACGTTGAGTTTCTTCGTTATCGAATTGCTCGGCCGAACCCTCTTTCGAGCACTCAAACAAGACCACGGTGTATTCGACCTGGTGTCCGTTCGGATATCGGTGCCGGAAATCCTCGCCCCCCGAAGACCCCGACGATTCGTTCCGGTTTGACCTTGAGACCGGTCTCCTCTCGGACTTCCCGAACGACGGCTTGCGCCGGGTTCTCGCCAGGTTCTATCGCTCCAGCCGGCAAACTCCAAGTTCCGTCGTGCTTTTTCTGAAACAGGACCCGTCCGGATTCATCCCGAATAATCGCCGCGACTCCCGGGACCAGGATCAGCGATGCTCCCCGCTTTCGACGAATTTGGGCGTAATGTTCTGAAATGGCCATCCGTGATGCTAGCTTGTCCGAACGAAGGCGCACTCAGTCGCAGTCCGTTCTTCTCGCCCTCGGAGCTAACGGATAAACGGGGAGACTCTAAAGTTTCCACGTGGAACATTTTGTGGAACAAGCTCCCTGCCGAAAGGTCACAAGTTCGACGGTTGCAAACGCACGAGCGTCCTTTCCTGGTATCGTCCTGGTCCTGTTGGTTTCACGACCGTTCCGGCGGAGATCGAGTGATCCGTTCGCGTGGTTACCAAGAGTTGTGAGCTGACAACCGAGTTAGCGAGCCGGGAGATTTTGGGATCATCTAACCACTCCGAACCTCCCCGCGGAATTGCCGCCGGGCCCGTGGAGTGCTCTGCACGCCCAACCGCGGCAAACGAAACGTCATTGTTCTGCGTGCCTCCGGCGAAAAATGGCGGCGGTCCTATTCCGTTAGACCGTTTGAATCCCAATCGCCGCTGTCCTAACCGCGTGGAGCTCCCCGGACATATTGGAAGCTCGCCTTGATACGGCGCTCTTCCTTCGCAGGCAACGTCAGACACTTCCGCGCCGGAGAACTGTGCTCCACGTAAGGTCACAAATTTCACGGTTGATGGAGGCTGCCTGCCCAGCTTCTAAGAGTTTTGCACGCCGGGCACTGCCCTGGCTGGCCCCTTGGATTGACCAGGCAAAAAATAGGTTGTCACCTGACAACTCTCGGGTTTCGGTCCTCGGCTCGGTGACCAGTGCATTGCCGTGATATTTGTGACCTTTGCCCTTTCGTGGCGACGGATCGATCATGACATAAGCTCTATTCGAAGCCGAATCCAATTCGCTTGGCTGGTGGCTTCAAACCTCGAACAAATGAGCTCGGGTAGGTTATTGGACCGGGGACGGGAGCGGCACACCCCACTTGAGTGCATCCACCAAGGTTCTATTCCAACACGCGTATTCGTGACCTCCATTAAACTCGGCGTATCGCACCGCATAGCCCTGAGCGAGTAGTGCGTCTCTGAAGCGCCGGACGCCTTCGATCTACGATACAAACTGAACGAGATCTTCCCCATGACGGACGTTTTCACGAGTTTCCTGCGTGCCGACGTCCAAGTAGAACTCTGTCTTTCGCTCCAGCCGTCGGAATTCTTCAACCAGCCAACAGTCGTTCCACCAAAATGAACCGGACTGACTAATGATCCTCTGAAAGGTGCCGGGATACTCTTTTGCTACAAATGCCGCTGCTAACCCCGTGTAGCTCACGCCAGCCAGCACTCGCCGCTTAATTCTCTTAAAATCGATATACCCACTCGCCAGTCAGATCAGTAACTCTTCTCCAATAAATCCGGCAAATGGCGGATAACACGGACACTCGCGCGAACGGGTTTCCCAACTCTGATGTGATACGAAGACATACCACGAGTCAGCGACTTGGCCACGCAGCTCTTCGATCACAGAGAGCGCATCCATGCCCTCTCGATAAGGCTCGCCATCCAGGAATACCACAAGGTCGCTTGCTCCCGAGACACTCTCCGGCTCACAAATCCATATAGAGCGCTCGTTCTCCAAGTAGGAGCTATGAAGCTCTAAGACGATCTCCTCATGACACAGGCCAGGTTGAAGCGGATGCCGATGATCCTACTTTGACAACCGATGCCGCTGGATTGTATCTCGCACCGAAGAGTTGTCAGCTGGCAACCTTCGCCAAGTGGCGCCGGCATCAGAAACCATCTCGCCACTCCTGTGCTCAGTTTATATGTTCTTATGATCATATATTCCAAGGGCTCAAGCGCGTCAAGATCGGGGAGACTCTGCTGTCAGAGGGAAACAAAATTAGTCCCCGCTATTCCCTTCGCGGATCTCCCAGATCATGCGCCACAGCCGATCCATTTCGCCGCGTTCGAGGACCTGAAGCGGTGTGGATCCGTCAAAGTTAGCCACCGGTTGGTTCCACCAAGTCTTTAGCTTTTCGGGCTTAACGATGGTGCGCAGTTCCGCAACCAAGCGCCCAAACTCATTGATTCTGACCCGGTTGATTCGTTCGGGCTCTTGCCCGGAGAGCCATCCGCTGATCGAGCGCCGGGACACGCTGAGCGCCTTGGCCAGCATCTCGTAGTTCATTCCGGCGTCTTTTGCTAAAACCGACAACTGCTCAGCGGTACGCTCGGGAACAGTGGTCTTCATACAAAGCAGCCTCCCACTCCCCTAGCAAGATTGCAAGCAATCTTGCTACTGCCGGGTCGCGAGCTCGGAGCCGGTAAGAAGTCCGGGGCATTGGTTCAACAGATCGATAAACCGGCGGCGCCTTTCCGCTGTCTCGAGGTGGTTCGCCGCGGAGCGAAATTCGGCGAAGGCGCCGGTTGCCGCCTTTGCGTTAATCACTCGGCACGGCACCGGATATCGGGGAACGATTCGGCCTTTTTCGGCTAGCAGCTGCAGTGCGGCCAAGCGCCGTTCGCCGGCAACGACGTGGTATTCGAAATCTTCTGCCGGTACCACGATTAAGCTTTGGAGCTTACCGGTGGCGTGGATCCGCTCTGCGAGACGCCCAACGGACTCGAAGCTGATTTTCCGCCGGCCGGCCGGCGCCACCGTGAGCCGATCGAGTTCAATCCACTGAATGCCACTCTGTGGGGTGGGGGAGGGGAGCCCGGGGGTGGCGGCGTCCGGGATTGCCCGAGGGTCCGTGGGACGTGTCCGAAAGTGCGAGCGCATAATGCTTGATCCTCGCTGGCTGGTCGATAGCCGGTGGTCCGGGAACCTAGGGGGTTCCCGGACTTCGCCGGACGGCCAATCAGTTGCGTTTCGCGAATTGGGTGAATTGCCACGAATCGACCCGCACGACGAGGCGCGAGTGATTGGCTCCCTGCTTATCGGTCCAGCGCTCCTGGCGGACTTGCCCCTCGATAAAGACTTCCTGGCCTTTCTTGCCATTCTTCGCGAGGGCTTCCGCGGATTTACCCCAGAGCTGGAGATCGACAAAGCTCGTCACGGTTTCGCGATCGCCCGACTCCGTGAGAAAAGAGTCGTTATTGGCGAGCGCCACTTTGACTAAGCTTTTGCCGTTCTTGGTTCCGGTGAGTTCGGGATCGGCGACGAGGTTGCCGGTCAACAGGAGTTTGTTGATGTTCATAGGTTAACTGGCTCTAACTTGTTTCTTATTTGTGTTTGTTTGATTTTGTTGGTGAACCAACGCGCCTTCGCGTTGAGCTCTGCCCAACAGAAATTTCAGCCACCGTTTTCCGCACGCGGGAGAAGCTCGGAGGTCAAGGGCGCCGCAGGCGGCCAAACGGAATAAGTGTCCCGCGCATGCGGGTTCGAGCCCAAGCGAGTTATGCCGGATTGGCGGCACCCTTGAAGTGCGAGCGCTGCGTGCCAAGGCCTGAATCTGCATAAACTCGATTGATTCCATACTTCACCTTATTACTTATCCTATAGTATATCAATTTTGATCTTGCAATTTATCTTTCCGTACTTTCTAATCAAAGCAGTAACTATGGAACTCAAGTTTTTCGCTTGCCAAAAAAGCGGCCGAAAAGATAAGGTCCGCACCGAACGGAGTTAGCACCCACTCAAGGAGGATTATGGAGATCTTATTTTTTCCGGTTGTGGCCGGCTTGCTTGCCGGATTAGACAGCGTGGCTGGAATCATCCAGGCCGTATCGATGGTGATCTGTTTAGCGTCCCTGCTTGGGGCAGTGTTTCAGGGATTTCATGAGCGATCCGTCGGCGGAGTAAAAACGGCGCTCACGATCGCGGCAATCGCGGGATTGTCCTGGACAATCGTGACCGCTGTCTACAACGCGGGTGGATTTAGCGCGAATATTCAGCCGAATGCCGGCGCGGTAAACTAGGAGGCGAGGGGCCAAGGATGCCGTTGCAGTTGCGCACAAATGACAACGCGCGGGAAGGTCGGCCCTCGGTCTGGATCTTCTCGGGCCAGTCAGTCGTACTCCTGGTGATCGGCGTCGGCTTGAGTCTTGGCCTTTTCCGGGTCGCCAATGCGATGTGGGGCTTGGAGACCGTGCCGTCATTGATCGTTGGGATTATCCCGCTCGGGGTCATCACTGGTTTTGTCGCATTCTTCGTGAACGGCAAACCCGACTCCTATGCGCTCGACCTAGCCTTTTGGGGCGCATTCCGGCTGCAGTCTTGGCTGTATCTAATCGGGATCATCGATCGGCCGCCGGAGTTCTGGGTTCGGGGCAAAGCGCCGCGGCATCCCGGCGAGTTTAGTTCCAAGGGAAAATGAGCGCCCTGATTCCAGACGGCTACTTTGTCGACGATCACCTGGTGTGGGGAGACCTAGGAAGGGGCGGCATCTTGAGCCGGGGCTACCGAATTCAGTTCCCGGACAACAGCGCGTCGGATGACGACGCTTTCATCGAGCTGGAAGACAATATCCGGAAAGTCCTTTCCGCCTGCCAGAAGGATGAGCGGCTGCAATTGCAGTTTTACACGAGCTCCGACTATCAGGGCCCTCTGGCCCGCTACGAGTTGGAAACGGAAAAGGCTCTCGTCTCAAGAACCCGGCAGGTGAGGGAGGAACTCAGCCGTCGGTACCGCGCGCGGATCGAAAGAGAAACACTCCTGCGGACGGAATGCCGTCTCTATCTCTCGACCAAGCTGGCGAAGCTAACCACCGAGAGCGGAAAGAAGGTGAGGGGATTTGAGTATCTCTTTCAAGTCGTCGAGCGATCCTTTGATCAGCGATCGCAGTTTTTTCAGCTGCTGCTTCAAGCCAGCGGCGGAAGCGTGGAACCGCTCAGTAGTACCGGCCATATGCAGGATTTGATGGGCTATTGGTCCCCCGGGCAGCTGGCTCTGAAGACCGTGAATCCCGATGAGACGGACTGGTTGCGCACGATCGAAAGTTTGTGCCGCTTTTCCGATGCTGCGCCCCGAGAGGAACCGGACCATGGCCTCTACATTGACGGGCATTACTTCGGGGTGTGGGTGATGAAGACGATGCCGCGCTCGACTTGGGCTCACACCATGGACTCGTTCTTTGCGCTGTCGATCCCGGGGCTGCGCGTCATCGTGAACATGGAGCCGTTATCGGTCGAGCGAGAGCTGCAGCACGAGGAGGACCGGTACTCGAAACTGATGAGTAACCTGGACGCGAAAAACCCGAGTCTTCAGAGCGAAGTGGGCCTCGAGAAACACCGGGAACGGGCCCGCCGGTTGATGAGCAATAAGGTCCTGCCGTATAAGGCGCAGATCCTCGCCGTGGTGCAGGACCGGACGCGCGAAGGCCTCGAATCGAAGATGGAAGCGGTTCGAGCCGCGATGGGGAAGACCGGCGCCGAGCCCTATCGGCCGGTCCTTCCCACTAGCACGCTCGCTTTCTACAATTGCGCGACTCCGAGCTTTGGGCCGTGGGTGAAGTACCCGGACTATTGGCACAAGATTGACGACCTGAACCTCGCCAACCTGTGGTGCACGGGGACGACGCCGACCGGCGAGCTCGAAAGGGCGGATTGGATCGCCGATGGCGATCTCAACAACCTAATGGGAGGTTGTTGTTTTATTGGCGGAGAACCGGCGCACACGTTGGTCTGTGGGACCACCGGAAGCGGAAAGAGCGCCCTGACCCAGACCGTGGTCCTGCAATCTTCGGGACAATTCGGCTTCATCGTCGTGATTGATCACGGCTTTTCCTGGGAGCGCACGGTCTACGAATTAGATCCCGACTGCCGTCCGATCGTCGTGCGATCCAATGGGGGTCAGACCTTTAACCCTTTCGATACCGGAAGATTGCCGTTGAGCGCCCAGCAACTCGCGAGCGCCGTCGCGCTTTGTCATTTGTTAGTGGGCCGGAGCCGCGATGAAGACAAAGACCGCCTCAGGGCCAGCGTGCTGTCCGAGACGATTACTCGGCTGTACGAAAATGCTTTTGGCGCCTGGAAAAAGGCGCACCCCGAAGAGTATTACGAGGTTTCGAAAGAGGTCGCGATCTTACTCGAATATCAGTCGCGGAGACTGACCGGCGACGAGGGATTCGCCGATGTGTTCGCGCAGTTTAAAGACGAGCTGCGCGAGGCGCCGGAGCTTGGGGAGCAGATCGCTCAAGAGATCGAACTTTCGGAAGAGACGATCGTCGGTCTGGGCCGCAACAGCGCGACGGCGCATCTGGTGCGGGATTTGGCCTTCTCGCGTTTCAGTGCCGGGATGTACCCGACATTGTTCGACCTGCAGGACGAGTTAAACGCGCTCGCCCGCCGGGGGAAATATCATCCCGAGACCTGTGCCAGTCTCGCGAGTCTCTTGCGGCCTTGGCTGCGGGACGGTCAGTACGGTCCGATCGTCGATGGACCGAGCACGATTGATCTTGGTTCCGGTTCAGTGCGTCCGGGTGACCCGCTGAAAGTTGTTTATTTTGACTTAAGCCGGATCACGCAAGCCGAGCGGGAACTGCGCGCGGTGGCCGGCTTCCTGATCACCAATCATGTCAGGAACCATCTGATGTCCATGCCGCGCTCGGTGAAGAAACAGATGGTGATTGAAGAGATGACCGCGTTTCTGGAAGTGCCGGACGCGGAAAAAATCGTCATCGATTTCTACGAACGCATGCGCAAGTACGGCTGCCAAGTGATCAGCATTTTGCAGAAATATACCTCGCTCTTAGAAGCGCATCCAAGCGTTGCCAAAGCGATTATCGGCAATTCAATGGCGCTGATGTTACTGCGCAATGTGGACCGGCGCGACTTGGATGGCTTGAGCGAATTCTTACCGTTGCCCGAGGTGATCAAAGATAAGATTGGGGCATTTCCGCTGCCCTCCGAAATGAAAGGCACACCGGAAGCCTACGCGGGTTTTGTGTGGGTTCGGCAGACAGGGGAGCGGCCGGTCTTCACGGTTGGAAGAAACTATCTTAGCGATGAGGTCATGGCCATCACGGAGGCCTCCGCCGATTCGTTTGAACGCAAAAGGAAGGATTTGTTGCATGATCGGAGAATGCAGATGCAATCACGGAACGAAGTCGCTGCTGCTTAGTTCGTTAGTCGCCTCGGCGATTGCGACTGGGCTAGTGAGTTGCGCGTCCTCGCCGGCTGGGCATGGGACGGCCGCCGACATGTTTTACCGGTTGAAAAGCCCTGCCGAAAAGAAGGTCGCCAACGACTTCTATGCGCAAGGGGTGAGCGACGAAATTAAGAATTTGTACTGGTCGCAGCGGCGGATGCAGGAGCCGGGCTACAATGATCAAAGGCCCGCGCTGCAGCGCAAGTATGTGACGGTTTGGGTGCTGGAACAAAAACAACCCGACGGCACGATCACAGAGGGCCATTACAAAGTGGTGGAGGTCGTTGAATAGAAAGGAGAAAATGAAATGCGTCGTCAGATCCTGATAAACGCAATTAGCTTAACCGTGTTAGTGAGTTGGGCGGATGCCTATACGTGGCACGACACGATCGGCTGGGCCCAGTACGGGGTTTCAGAGGTGGTGAACTACGCCAATTGGGTCGCGCAGCAAACGAACACGGCGGCAACCCAATTAAACACGTTGCGCAGCTACGAACAGCAAGTTGTCCAACTGGCCCGGATGGGTGATCCGGCGGCCTTATCGCAATTGACGGGAGTCAATTCGATCACCTCGCTCTACCGCGATTACGCCATCATTTCCGCCGACATCGTTCAGATGGAGAATGCGACCAATCCGTTGGGGTTTCAGAGCCAGTTTAATTCCATCTTGGCGGCGTACAAACAGCCGAACTGGCAAGGGGTGATCACGTACGGTGGGGGACAATTTCTGCCGGCGACCGGCAACTATCAATTTGCGAACGCCAGTTACAATGCCGCACAAGCGGCACAGCAGGCTATCGCGTCTTTAATAGCCCAGCGCCAGTCGGTGCAAACGCAACGGGATAGCGCGCTCCAGAGTCTGCAAGCCGCGACGACTCAGAGCGACGTCCAGAAGTGGACTGCGGTGGTTCAGGCCTTGAACGCGTCGATGACCCACATCGATGCGGAAATCCAACAGGTGATCGAGCAGGCCAAACTGCGACAGGTCCAGAACGCTTCGGCCCAAACCGTATACAGCGCAACGCAAAGAGAGCAGATCGCTGCGTCACTGCAGAACGGCTTTGAACAGGATTTAGGTTCGTTCGCGCGAGTCGCTCCGATCTACATGCAACCGGCGCCGTGGAGTAATTCGACCGGAGAGACCACGACGAGTGTGGCACCAACGAACATCCCGGCAAGCGGCGGAGCCGTGATCCAATAGAAGGAGGAAATCCAATGACAGTGACAACCAAGGCAGTTGCGTGGATCCGAGCGATTTTCGGCACGGTGTCGGTAGCGGTTCTGGCTTTGATCATCGGTGCCATGATGTACACGGGATACAAAAACCGAGAACAGCAGCGGCAACAGCAGGAGGCTTCGACTCAGCTGAAGCAAGGCCTCGCGCAGGATCTTCAGACCCTGTCGCAGACGCAACTCAAGCCGATGACAGGGGACGATATAAGGAAGTGGCTGTCGGGATCAAATTCGCCAACCCCAACTCCAAAAAAATGAACTTGAGCAGTCTGCTACCAACCTTTGTCAGTTCCGCCAATAACTTGCACAACGTTCTGTTACCGGTGTGCCTTGTTTTGGGCTTTGGGGGATTGGTATATAAAGTCGTAGCCGCATTCAGGGAAAGATCGCTGCAGGGAGTCTGGCCGTACTGCGTAAAGATGGTAGTGGCCTTTTGCGCACTCAGCACAATTGCGCAGTGGTATCCGACAGTTACCGATATGGTTAACGATGTCAGTGCGCAAGCAGGCTTGAATCAGACCGGAGTGCTGGCCACGTTCGCGAACGACGTTGCGAAGAAGTTTGGTGCAAATGTAAATACCAGCGGACAGCCGGCTGCTCAGCCAGTCCAGCAGCAACAAACAAACCCATTCCAATGGGTCGGGAATGCCGCATCAAACACACTTTCGTGGTTTTCGAGTTTAGGTTCTCCCAGCGCCGCTGCCGCACAAGCCACGGGAACGCTTTGGCAAGCGCTCTCAAACGCTTCGACCGGGGTGCAGACGGCGATCGAGACGCTTTTCGTCATGATTTGCTGTGTTCTGGGAATGCTGGCGATGTGGATCATGTGGCTGCTGCAACAGGTGCTGGCGGAAGTCTGTTTCGCGGTATCGCCCATTTTTCTGGGATGCATTCTTCTTCCCCCGATGGGCCAAATGGCCGCCCGTTTCTTCACGAATTACATCTCGGTTCTTTGTTGGCCGATCGGGTGGGGAATCGCGAATCTGGTAACGGTCGCCTTGTTAAACCTCGCGCTGAACCCAACCAACAACACCGGTTTGGGCGTGTTGAATTTCTTCGGTGGCGGCTTCATCTGGTGGATCGGCGTTGGCTTGTGGGCACTGTTTTCAAGCGTCGCGGCGCCATGGTTAGTGACCAAGGCGCTTTCCGCGGGCGAGCAGCCGCTGATTTCCTTATTCAGCGCCGGGGTTAATACTGCGCAAACGTCCATCTCGATTGCGACGTCGGCGGCGGCGCCGCTGACCGGCCAATGGACAGCGGCGGGCTCAATTATGGCCGGCACGATGGCCGTTCCAAAGTCTTTCGCAAGCCGCCCGGTGAGCAGCTTGAGCAGTTCCAACGGATCGAATGGAGCGAGTCCGGCAAAACGGAGTTAGTGGGCAAAGAGGATGGGCGAGGACTTAAACAGTCTATTACCGGGTTTTCAGGCGGATGTGACGCAGCTTCATGCCGTGCTGTTGCCCGTCTGTCTGGTGCTGGGCTTTGGCGGGTTTGTGCGGGAAATCGCACTGGCTCAGGGGCGCGGCTCCGTCTCTCTACTGCCGGGTCACCTCGTGAAGATGTTGATTGCCTTCGCGGCCCTCGGGTTAATGCCGCAATGGGCGGGGTATGTGACCAACGGGCTGACCGATCTCAACAATCAGATCGGGGCGAACCTTGCAAATGTCTTACCAAATTACGAGCAGGCTCTGGCGACGAAATTCGGTGGGCTTGTCAATAGCAGCGGTTCGGCTGCGACGACACCTCCTCCCGGTTCATCCACGCCGAACGGCGGTTCGACCGGCGGCGGAGTCGAAATCACGCATTACGGGTATGCGGGCGACCCGAATGGAGATTCGAACAGCGCAAACGGAATCGGCAATCATGATAACCAATTAGTCTCAGGAGTCTCGTTGGCATTTTCACCCGACCTGATCAACAAATACAATCTGCAAGTTGGTCAAACCGTGACGGTGACGCTCGCCAATGGCCAAGTCTTGACCGGGCGTTTCGACGACACGACAGCCGATTGGCTGACCGGCCGGGTCGATATCTATGATCCGAACAACACGGTGACTTTCAGCGGGGAGGCAGTCACTGAGATCGACGGAGCGCCGGCCGCGGCCGGATACAATACCGGCGTAGGTTCCTCTCCAATGACTCTGTTTACGGCGGCCGGCATGGGGTTGGACGCCCTTCCCGCCTTCCTGCTAGGCTTTTTCGTGATGGTGTTGTGCGTGATCGGCATGCTCCTGATGTGGCTCGTTTCGCTTTTACAACAGATGCTCTTCTCGGTCGCACTGGCAGTTTCGCCCATCTTCTTCGGCTTGTTGTTAGTTCGCGGACTGGACGGCATTGCGAGCCGCTTTTTGACCGGGTTTATCGCCGTTTGCCTTTGGCCGTTGGGGTGGGGGATCGCATCGCTGATTACAAACTTGCTCTTGGATTTCGCTCTGAATACGAGCAACAACCAGGCGCTCGGGGTTGTGAATTATCTGAGCGGGGGTTTTCTCTGGTGGATTGCCCTCGGGGGCTGGACAATCTGCTCAACCCTTGCGGCTCCCTGGATGATCAGCCGGCAGATCGTGGCGGGCCAGCCCGGCATCGCGGCGCTCTTGGGCGAGGCCGGTGGCCAGGCGATCGGAGGCGCGAGATATCTGATTCGCCTAGGGGTCCGGAGCGCGGTGCGAAATGAGGGTGCGGGAGCAGCTCAGTCAGGTGGCGCCTCCGAGCTCGTCGACCCAGTCGAAGAACCCGCTCCGATCACAACACTGGTGCGCCCGCGCCGGTACAGCCGGAGGCCGGCTTAATGAAAGTGACGAAGTACGTCCTGCCGCGGGTCATTTGCTGGCTTATCGTGATCGCAGCAGTGACCGCCATCGGAATCACGGCGCTGGTCTACAGCGGCCCTGACCATCGCGATGCGGTCACATCGATTGCCCGAGAATTCTTTGTGCGGGTTGAAAGAGCTTCGCGCGCGAGGCCCGCGCCGGTTAGCGCGTCGGCGAGTCCGGCACCGGAAGGAGGAATCATCCAGTGAGCGGGATCGCAATCCTGATGCGCCGGCGGTTGATGACCGTGTGGCTTTGGGTCGGCCTCTTTGTCGCCGCGGTCATCTGGGACTTTGTGGATCATCAGCTCACCGTGCGCGCGATGATGCAGCCGATTCGTTTTGCCGCGATGGATTCCCGGGACACCTTTTATTTGTCGAGCGCAGGCTCGTTTGACTCGAGCCAGCACATCCACGCGGAAGTGGCACGGCTCGCGGCGGAAACCATCTTCAATCGTAACCCCGAGGGTTACGATGACGCTGACAGATTGGAGCGGTTATTTAACCCGACGACGACCAAGGCGCTTCAGGGACAGCTTGAGAAAGACGCAGACGCTTTCCGGGTCCAGCAGATTCACCAAAAATTTGAGAGTGGCACTGTCCGAGAACTGCGGGTGGATCAAACCAGGGCGCTGGTGAGCGTGGAAGGGCAGGTGTTCCGTCATGCGCTTTTTAACGGAAGCTCGGTGGACGAGTCAAAGCCGGTGACGGTTTTCTTAGAGTTAACCGCAAACAACGATATGGCGCACAACGGCCGATACCCGCTTGTTGTCACGGCCTATGAAACGCGATTTCATGAGCGTCAATAAATTACATCTAGCAGCCAGGCGGTGTGGCCCCGTTGAAGAGACGATGCCAAGCATGTTCACCCGGAGACCGCGAACCTTCCGCGCCGCCTGCCTGCTCGCGGTAGTGCTGACCGGGAACGTCAATGCACAGCACATCGATACGCGCGTGTTAACTCCTGCAGCGCCGATGCAGATCACGATTAATCCAAACGTTGCGACCACCTTGTTGTTTCCGGACGCGATCGGTGGCGCGTTCGGTTTAGGTCTGGTTAGTGCCGGTGCGCATGAGAACCAAGCGGCGCTGCAAGGTAGCGTCGCATTGGAGCACCCCGAGGGTTCGCCGTTAATGGTGCTCCATGCGTTAACGCCTGGAGCGAAAGTCGTGATGACGGTTTTATTAGATGGGAAGCTGTATGTCTTTGACGTGGCTTCAGGCCCGGAACCGGACCTGGCCGTCACCTATCTAAAGACGGACCCTCAGGTTCGGCGTGGCCAGGAAGTAACGGAGGAAGACGTGCGCGCTAACCGTCTGCGCTACGACCCGGAATTGTTAGTCGGATACCTGCGACGGGCACAGGACGCGGAGTTGATGAAGAAGAGTTCTCCGGAGTTGTATGCCGATTATTCGGTGCGCTCCGGGAACTACACTTCGGAATCGGACTGGGCGATCACGACCGTCCAGACCGTCCACCGGTTTGAGAAACAGGATATCATCGTGCTGCAGGGGACGGTGCAGAATAGGCTCAATAAGCCGCTCATCTTCGATGGGCGTTCTACCACGGTCCAGGTCGTGCAGGAAATCCATCCGGCAAAACTAACCGATGTCGTGCAACCGATTCCCGCCGGGCAGACCGTTCCCATATCGGTCGTCTTGCAGGGGGATTGGGACGGCAGCCGCGCGCATCTCTCCATCGAGAATGAGTTTCGGATCATTCTGCCGGCCCCCGTAACGGAGACACCGACTCGTTATCAGTCCCAGGAAACGGGGCGTGGTTACGCTCCCAAGTTCCGGGTAGGAAGGCCGGAGGACGAGGGCAAGGAGGTAATCCCGCGCACGCAGACCGGTCCGTAAGGGTTTCTTGATCCAAAGGAGAGATATGGCGCAGAAGATCATCAGGTTTTTTACCACGATGCCGGGCGCGGTCCTGCCCCTGATCGGCGGGTTGCTCGTCATCGCATGGTTTATCGCGGAGCAGCGGAGGCATGGAGGTCCTGCGAACACAGGGCCGCAACGGGAGCTGGGCGAGGTTAAGCCAGCGTCGAGTGTCGCGCCGGAACGGGCTCAACAGGAAGAAGTGGTGGAAAATCGATCCGTGGTGCCGATCCAGCCGGTTGTCGAAAAGCTGCCGCAGACGGGAGGGACGGCTTTACAACAAAAGGAAGAGCCGCGCGCGACCCCGCCGCCCGTCCAGTCCGCGGTCTCCTTTTACGTTTCGGCGAGTCCGGCTCCCACTCCGACGCCGGTGGTCCGAAAAGCGCCACCCAAGATCTGGCTGCCGCGCGGAATCTTCATTCCCTGCGCGCTGGTCAACACGGTGGATAGCTCCCACATGGATACCCCGGTCGTGGGAGAAGTGATCCGGGATGTTTGGCAGCGCAACGATGGGACCAGCCATCTGATCATCCCCGCAGGGGCGCTCGTGAATTGTTTCGCGACCGCCGGACGGGTCCGGGACCGGGTCGAGGTGAAAGGCACTTGGTCCCTTACGTTTCCCGATGGCCTAGAGTACGAGCTTGAGGGAGTGGCGTGCGACCGGGAAGCGGACCCTGAAAATCAGGAATACGGGCTTGAGGACGGGTCCGCGGGCCTGCAAGGAAACATTTACTACACTGACCGGTACGCCGAATTGAAAGCCTTTGGGGCGGCGGCCTTGGCGGGAGTGGCTCAAGGCTTTCAGAGCGTGCAGGGCAATTACTATGCCGGTGCGGGCGGCGCGTCCAATGTGTTACAGCACACGCCGGAAAACGCGGGGCTGCAAGGCCTAAGCAATGTGATGGAGTTGCTCGTCCTCAAATACCTGAACGCGAACGACGGGGACGAAACTTACGTCCAGGTAAAGGCCGGAAAGGAATTTTACATTTATCCGATGACGGTCATTCGACCCGATAAAAGGTCGGTCGGAGCCAAGGAACAGCGCAGCGACGATGGCCCGCAAGGAAGTGCAAGTCCATCTCCGAGTCCGGGCGGTTCAGCGGCGATTAGCGTGGATCAGTTAATCGAGCTTGAACGAAAGCTTGGGACCCAAGCACAACAAGAATCAAAAGAGCGAGGTCAAGGCTATGATCAAAATCAGGACGTGCGCATTCATTACTAGTCTTTTTATTGGGTTGGTGGCGATGTCTCTGGCACAAGATCCGCCGGATGGTAAGAGCGTTGTGCCGCTGCCTCCGGCTGCGAATTGCTTGCCGGCGCCACTCGTGGGCCCGCCGCCGATTTTGCCTCCGCCTCCACCTGACGCCTACTGCGAAAAAAAGTTACCACGCACTAACCAGACGAGAGTTTCGGATGAAGTGCACGCCTACGCCATTGGTCGCTTGCCCAATCGCGAAGGGGGCATGGATGAGGCGCACCTTTATTATCGGATTGAGCAATCCGCGCATTGGGACCTGAGGTTACCAAATAACTGGCAAGCGGCGAAGCTGGTGACAGGACCTAAGGAAGTTTTTTATCCGCCGACCTATCAGCCACCTCCCAATGATCAGCGGGTCCGTGACGCGATGGCGGCAGCAGATCAGGCCCGGCTGGCGGCGGAGCAAGCGCAAAGGAACTTCGAGTCAGCGACCGACGACATTCATAAGAAGCTTCAGGAGGATAATCAGTTAAAAGATGAGATTCAGGAGCTTCTCAAACAGAACCAGCAGTTGAGAGAAGAGCGGCAGGGAGGTCAGGGCCGGACTACCCCGAGCCCAACCCCAACCAATAGCAACGCGCCTGGAGAGCCGCTCAAGGATTGGGGAAACCATTTGATCCAGTACAGCGGGCCGGTCGCCACGGGAAAGCCGTCGCCATGACCATCGTTGACTCGGTCACGATCGAGCGGTTGACCGGGCTGGATTCCTACCTGGGAAGCCAGATCCTGGGCCAAGAAGAGGTCATCGCGCAGGTGACGAGCCTTTTGCAGCGGGCTTTTCTCGGGATCCGGCTTCCCAAACGGCCGGTCGCCTCCCTGTTGTTTCTAGGGCCGACGGGCGTCGGAAAGACCGAGACCGCCGAACTATTAACGCAGCGGCTTTTTGGAACTCGCGAGCATCTGATCCGCCTCGACATGAGCGAGTACATGACGGTTGACTCGATTGATATTTTGCGCGGCGCCAATATGAGCGAGGACGGGATTCTCGGGCGCTATCATGACCAGACGCAAGGCTCCGGAGTGATCCTGTTCGACGAGATCGAGAAGGGTCATCGGTTAATCTTGGACCTGCTCTTGCAAATTTTGAGTGCTGCACGGTTTACCACCGCGGCCGGCCGCACGCTGGATTTGAGGGGTTACGTCGTCGTTGCGACCAGTAACATCGGTTCGGAAATGCTGATGGAAAGCCGGACCCGCGATCGCGAGACCTTGGTGCGCCGCACGGTTCAGGCGGCGACTCAGGATATGCGCCCGGAGATCTATGCGCGGTTTGATGAGGTTTGTGTGTTTAACCGGCTGAGCGACGAGGTGCTCGAAGAAATCGCGAAGCTGCACTTGGACCGGTGCCTGGAAATCGTGCGGCGCCAGGGACACGACATCACTTTGTCAGGTAGTGTTTTAGAGTATGTCCTGCGGGAAGGATGGTCGCCGGAGTTCGGTGCCAGGCCGTTGCAGCAAGCCGCCTTGCGGGCGCTCGGCGGCGCGATGGTTCGGGGGATTTTGAGGGCCGAGGGCCGGCCGATAAAGGGTCATATTGATTACGACCGGAAGCGGAATCGTTGTGAGCTCGTTTCCGAGGTAACTGTTTAATCGATAGAATTATGGTTACTGATTTTCATACAAAAAGGGATTTTACCGGAGTCCGCCTCGGATGGGGGATGATTTTGGCTTGCTTGCTGATAGTAGCTGCCAACGGTGCGGAGGTTGTGATCACCAGCGATCCGCCGGGATCGGTGATTTCGGCAGGAGGTAAGGAGTTAGGGGTCACTCCATTGACCTTGGATTTGCCGGGCGGTCAACCAGTAGAAATTACCTCCCGTTTTGGACCCCTCGGCCCGCTCACGCAGACGCTGACTCCGAGCGATGGTCAGATTGTCGCTTACCAGTTCAAGCACGAGTACGGAACCCTGGTCGTAACCTGCGAACGGATCGATGCGGCGCTCGTAATCGATGGAACCGGCTACGGTCATGCGCCGGCGGTCGTCCTGGTATCTCCCGGCAGGCATAAACTCTTCCTGACCGCCTCGAATGCCCCGGATAAGACGCGGGAAGTGGAATTGAAAGCCGGTGAACGTGCAACGGTGGAAATGGATTTTTCCGGTGGGAGTCCGGAGACGACCAAGACGAGCACGGAATTGCAGAGCGCTCAGGTGGATTTGCCGTCTCCGGCGCCTAAGGCTAGCCCAAGTCCCAAGAGCCGCGGACGCGACGCCTCGCCGGCCGATCGGACCGGGGTAGTATGGGAGGAACCCCCGGCATTGATTCCGGCTGCCGCCGATTATGCGAACCCAGAGCCAAGTGCGGCGCCTTTGCCGAAACGAAAGTCTGTGGCGAAGCGGGAAGGAAAGATCTCAACTCACGTGGCGTTGGTGAGTCAGAACGGAAACACTGAAAAAAGGAAGGCCGCTCCCTCGCCGTCACCGGCGGCAACGCTGGATGCGGCAAAAGCGCGGACCGAGCTCCAGTCGCGGTGGCAGGCAAAAGCGGAAGAACTGCGGCTCGAGAAGGAGCAGATCGAAAACGGGATCAAGAATTCAGCTGGGTCAGTCCGCGAACAATGGAAATACCGGCTGGCGGTTTGCCAGGAAAAGATGAAAGCGGCCAAACAGCAGGAAGTAGCGGCGGGGGCGGCTCCGAGGTGAAGAATAACCCCGTCTCGCCAACGGCTCTTAGCAATGGTATTGAATACTTATGAGCGTCGCCCATCTCAGCCCGGCGGCCAAACGCTGGCAAGAAATCTTAAGCGATCCCGAGCTCTCGCAGCGCCTCGAACGGATCGAGACGGATGCTCATGGTCAGATTATTATGGCGCCGCCTCCTGATTTCATCCATCGCTCTCAGGCTAAGGAGATTCAGGCTCAGCTTGACCGCTTACTAGGCCGGTCGCAGGCCTTCACGGAGCAACCGGTCGAAACGTCCATTGGAGCGGTTAAAATCGCCGATGTGGTCTGGCTGACTCCGGAACAGCGCCGCGCGCTTCTCGAGGAACCGAATCTGCCGCTTCAGCCGGCTCCCCCGATCTGTGTCGAGATCATTTCACCGAGCAATACCGTCCGGCAAATGGAAGAAAAGCGCGGGCTTTACTTCGCGACGGGCGCAAAAGAGGTGTGGATCTGCGACCGCAGGGGTAAGATGCGTTTCTTTGACTCCAGCGGAGAGATTGCTCGCTCGGGCTTGGTGCCTGAATTCCCAATAGAGATATCCATTCAGGAGGAGCCCGAGGAAGAGCGGCAGCCTGAGCTCAAGCGGCGAGTTCGATCGCACGGGAAGCTGCCTCTAGACCCGGGAACGCCTCGCTCCACCCCTGAACCTCCGGCACGCGGCCGTTAAACGCCCGTGTGAGTGTGTCCTAACCGCGAGGAGAAGCGGTGGTGCTACCGCGCACACCGTCCCTGGTGCTACCGATATACCGGCGCGCCAAACAAGGCTCCGGTAACACCGCCGTCGACGACGATCTCCGAAGCGTTCACATAAGACGAATCGTCGGACGCAAGGAACAGGACCAGTTTGGCTACTTCTTCAGCCTCCCCATATCGGCCCAAAGGTACCATGGAGTTCAGCTTTTGTTTGACAGCTTCGCGTTGCTCCGGCGGCAATTGCAAACGTTCACCGATCGGAGTCGTAATTGGGCCAGGCGCAACTACGTTGATACGGATGCCCAATGGCGAAAGCTCCGCAGCCATCGCCCGGCTCATGGAATGCACCCCCCCTTTGCTTGCAGCGTAGAATCCGGCACCGGGGGGGAAAGCGACAAACTCGGCGATTGACCCGTTCAGAATGATAGATGCACCAGTTCCCAACAACGGAAGCGCAGATTTAATCGTCAGAAAGGCGCCAGTCAGATTTGTCCGCAGAACCTCGTCAAACCGTTCTTCGGATGTGTCTGCGATCGACCCGAATCCGGGAATACCTGCGTTGACGAAGACAACGTCCAGATGGCCGAATTCTTCTTTGATTTTAGTGAACACTGCCTCGCGTCCTTTGGCGTCCAATACGTCGGCTTGAAAAGTGAGCGTCTTAGGACCGAGTTCTTTAGCCGCTGCGTCGATCGTAGTCTTGTTTCGTCCAGTTATCGCCACTCGTGCGCCTCAGCCACGAACAGACGCGCGGTTGCTAAACCGATGCCGCTGTTGCCACCGGTGATCAAGGCCGTTTTATCTTGGAGTCTCATATCGTAAAGATGGTTTAGCGATTCGAGCCTAACCCATTTAGGCTCGATTCCCATTCGCTGTCTTTATCTATTCCAAGGTAAAAACCACCAACGGTTTATTGTTCCAATTGCCGGAACAGTTGGTCGAGCTGCGGCTCGGAACCGCAGACGCAGAAAACTCGTGAGGTTATCCTCCTATTAAGCAACCGCGTGACTGATGGTAATCGAAAAGGGCAGTTCCGTGCTGAGCAGTACCCTCGCGCGTTTGTCCCTCGCTGCTGCAAAAAAAGAAACTCTGCAAGCCATCACGGCGTATCTGCCGGTTCGCAAAGACACGAGGTCATCTAGAAGTTTGGGGCGTCCTTCCATTTGATGAATTTCTGTCGTTTGTTCACCAATTTGCCGCTAGTGATAAAAATGCCCTTACCCCGATAGTGAAGGGTTCGGATGTTGTTTAACGCGGTGGCTACATGGGCCTTTAACACTTCGAGAATAAAGAAGTTGTACTTGTTGATCAAAGGCCCGTCGGCGATCCGGCACTCTAGGTTGACAAAACATTCTCGGATCAGCGGCGCTGTCACTTCTGCGCCTTGAACCGGCGTCAGGTGAAACCGTTCAAACTTGTCGACCTTATCGCCAGAGCAATTACCGATTCCAACGACTTCGTCCACTAGCTCAACGGACGGCACATTGATCACACACTCTCGGCTCTTGCGAATCATTTCGAAACTGACGTTGGTATTCGCGATAACACATCCAACCAAGGAAGGGGAGAATTCCATGACGGTATGCCATCCCAGAGTCATGATGTTCGTCTTTCCTTTCCAAGCGGAGCTGATTAGAACGATCGGCCCCGGTTCGAGAAAGCGTCTGATATTGGAGATCGGAAAATCCTTCTTTGTGTACTTCTTCATTCGGTCACCCCGTAAAATCGTCTCCTTCAAACTCTAAATCAGATTCTTTTTGGGGTTCGCGGATGGTAAGCGCTCGGAAAGTGAAATAGATCGCCACGATTAAAGCGATCGCGGCAGCCGCAAGGCAGGACCAGGCAAGGAGTCTCGATAGAGCGCCAGTCTGATCGGCTGCGGTGGGGTCTGACAGCCAGCTGAATCCTACCATCACGACGCAGACGATTCCCGTGAGGAAAGCCTTTAGAGCAGATGCTTTCTTCTTAGCCATGATGGTCAGGAGGGCCTCGAGTCTCATTTGCTTCGTCAAGCTTCAGACAACCGTAGTCAAGCACTCTGGCGCGTTCACGGCAAACGATGGTCTGTTGGCAGCTGAAAGCAGTGGAAATATTGGAAATTGACTGTTCCGCGAGGATTCCTGACAGAGACCGCCGAGAGATGCGGGCTATCGTGATTTATTGTAAGATAAGCTCTTGTGTCTCCCAGCCGGCTTGAAGCATTCAGCGATGGCGTGATCGCGATCATCATCACCATCATGGTGCTCGATATGAAGGTGCCCGACAACGCGCATGTCGAAGCGCTCAAACCTGTTCTTCCCGTCTTTTTGAGTTATGTGCTGAGCTTCGTCTACGTCGGTATTTACTGGAATAATCATCATCACCTCTTTAAAGCTGCCGGAACCATCGATGGCGCGATCATGTGGGCGAACCTGCATCTTCTGTTCTGGCTCTCGTTGTTTCCATTTGCCACGGGATGGATGGGAGAAAACAATTTCGCTCCATTACCGATGGCGCTCTACGGAGCAGTTCTCCTCTTGGCAGCCATCGCCTATTACATTCTTCAGCGTTTAAGTGTCGCTCGTCAGGGCAAGGATTCGAAACTGTCGGCATCGATCGGACGCGACGTGAAGGGGAAGTTTTCCCCGATTCTGTACGCTGCGGGTATCGTCCTTTCGTTCTAAAATAACACTATTTCTTTATGTTGTATCATCTCTGCTGTGGCTCATTCCCGACCGGCGCATCAGACGGGCGGTCGAGCCTGACGACGAGCACGAGCGTAAGGTTCCGCCCGAATGCTTAAGCGAAAGCTTTAATCCCCCTGGGATAAACGCTGGTCATCCCGCATCAGGCGTCGCGGAATATTGGATACAAGCAAGGACATCTTCGCGAGCGAGCGAAGGGTATGCCTCTAGGACTTCATCGATCGAATCTCCCGCACCTAGAAATTCGAGAACGGTCTGTGCCGTAATCCGCGTACCGCGAATTACCGGCCGGCCATTGCAGATTTGGGGATCGATGACGATTCGATCATTCATTCGGCCGAAAAATAGGGTGTTAAAGCCCGTGGGGCAAGCGGATGGGCGTTCGGACCGCCTTTGTAATCTACGACAAATGGCTTTCTCATCGCAGATGACTAGTCCAATAGTTTGAAAGGCTCCGGATAAATAATCTCGCCGGTTTTGGGAACATCATTGAATGGTAGGGCCATAAAATGATCTCCGGAATAAGGGCTGCTATAATCTTTGGCGCTTTCGACGCGGAATCCGTAACGTCCGTAGTAAGCGGGATCACCGAGCACGAACACGCACATCCATCCCTCTTCCTTTGCTTGGTCAAGCCCTTCTCGAATAAGCGCCGCGCCGACACCTTGTTTTTGAAAAGAAGGATGAACCGCAACCGGTGCAAGCCCAATTGCTTTCATTGGCGCTTTAAGCTTGCTGAATAGAACGTGTCCGATTATCCGGGTATCTCGTTCGGCCACCAGAGAAATGACGGCATCGCCCGTCTGCCGAAGATCATCAACGAGTTTGGCTTCGTCAGGTCGACCGAAAGCCAAGCGGTGAATCTCCCGGATGGCATCATAATCGTTAGTGGTTTCACTTCTAATGATATTTTCCTGCAAAGAACGCCAATATCCCTGATGCTCTTCAGGCATTTCGATCTCAAATTTTTCACAAAGCGCCTTAACGTCTAAATAATCGTCCTTATCCAAGGGATAGCCGGAATGGAACTTTACCATCCAGTCTGGCGCAACACACCGAACTTGGTAACCGTCTATCATTCCGAAGCCGGTTAAGTGTTCTGCACGGCAGGCAACGCCAAAAGTATTTTCGCCACTGCTATCAATCTCAAACGAATGGACGTCAACGCGATGGCCTTGATCATCACCGAAGACAAAATTGCAACCCCAGCTACCGCCGCTTGGCATGTGGCGATAGCCGCAAGCTTCCAAAAACTTACACAGGGCCGAAACATCGGAATGATGCAGGGCAATATCTAAATCGTCATGTTTGCGAGTTTGATGGCCTAGTAAGGCATCGACGCCCCAACCCCCATCGATCCAGACCTTGATCCCGTGCTGATCGAATAGTTTGTATAGCTTAATAGCGTCTTTTGCTGTCATTTGCGGATCCTTAGGTCAGCCGCGGTGCTCGACGCTGTCGGATTATGGGATCGGCTGAAGAAATTCACAGAGTGCCCGATTTACCGTTTCGGGCTGCTCGAGGGGTGCGAGATGACCACAGTCAGGAATGATCTCAAGGCGGGAGTTAGGAATTAGGTGATGCGCACGCTCCGTGATGGCGACTGGAAGCAGCTGATCGTCGTCGCCGTGCACGATCAAAGTCGCGATAGCAATTTCGGGCAAGCGATCGACGTAGTTGTAGCACTTCTTGCACACTAGCAGTTCTGGCAGGATAGTGGGTATATGACCGTCGCCGGCATTGTGAACGAAATCCACGCGATCATCGCACAGAAGAAGCCAAAAGGGACCTCCGAATATGCGATCCTCGCGAGGGCGATCGATTCATTTATACCTCAGAGCAAGGCCAGGGTCGACGAAGAAAAGGCGAGGGAAATCGTTCTGGCCCGCGGAGCCCTGGCTAGGAAACGCCTCGAAAAGGCCGAAGGCGGGGCGATCGCCGCCGAGGACGTCGCCGATCTCTTAGGGTTAAGCCGGCAAGGGGTCGATTATTTGCGCAAAACAGAACGGATCGTGGCTTGGCGCGTTGGCACCGGGAAATGGCACTATCCGCTTTGGCAGTTTCACGCGGGGCGCGTGCGCCGTGGTATCTCGGAATGTCTGAAGGACTTGCCCAGCGATGATCCATGGAGTCACATGATCTTTTTCTTGAGCCCGAGAGAATCGTTGTCGGGGCGGCGGCCGCTCGATCTCATTTTAAGCGGCGATGTTTCGAACGCAATCGCCGTGGCGCGCCGGCACCAGCGACATGGTGCCTACTGACCTAGCCCGGTGGATACACGCTGTCCGTTTGCCGCTGGTTCGTCTGCCCGAAAAACTGATCCGGCTCAGCCAGAGAAAATTCGCAGATCCGATTCACTGGTCACAGCTGGGAATCCATCGTTTTGATTCTCCGGGGGCGCGGTATGGCGTTTTGTACACGAGCAACCGAGTGGAGACGGCGGTCCTTGAGGTATTCGGGGATCAATGGATAAAGGATCGGCAGGTTTCATCAATCGACCTGAAGAGCTATGAGGTCTGCGAGATCGAGGTTCGCAGATCATTGCAGGTACTGGATGCAACCGGTAAAAACCTGAACCGGCTCGGGTGGTGCACCAAGTCCGTGACGGGTATAGCGGCGTTGCGATCAAAACGGGCCACCGGCAAGGCGCGACGAGGGAGCATATCTGAATTGATACGTGACCGAGGAGCAACGCAGCCGCCGGCCCATTTTCATCGCAACCCAACGGGCTGCGTGTCTTTTGGCCCGCTGCTTTGTCGCTCATCAGTCGAAGACCACAGCGGGTATTCTCCCTCTTCGCTTCGCGCATCCTGCCAAAATACGCAGCAGCGCCGCTATACCCGCCACGGACTTGGTGCACTAGATGCGAACTTCTTCGCCACGACCGAGTACGCGATAACCCAAGAGTGGGCAAACGCTTTGATGACGCATCCTCAGGCGCCTGTCGGTATCCGATACAATTCCCGAAAAAATCCCCGGCGAATCAATTACGCCGTCTTTGGCTTGGCTGTCGCCAAGTCCGCCGTCCAGCTGGTCAAACGGTATCCGCTCTTAGATTACAGTAGATTGTTCGGGTTCCTCTTCCAATACGACGTCGAGGTTTTGTAGTTAACGAGGCCTGCTCACACGAAGCACGAGAATGCGCGCTGTTCGGGGTGAGCGAAAGCGCAGAGCCATGGAAATCTGATGCTTTCGTTCGATCCGGTCTGGACGCCCGATTCAAAACGGGTTGCCTTCAACTATATTCTTCATGAGCACAACTCCGACGGGTAGGGGGGTAATTTTTTTTGCCTCTAACCCGACGACTGACCAATTGTCCGCAAACGAGTTGAGCTCGGTGCTGCGCGGGCCCGGCGCCCACCGAGTTCAGCGCCCAATAGTACGGCTGTGTGGGTGGCCGGAACGCAACTTCCGGAAACTCCAGTGGCCAACCAGAGACTTCTGAAAGCGGGGTTTCGCAAATGCGAGCCAGGTAGAGCTCTTTTTGGAGATCTCTGACGTTCCTGGGAACCGGTTAAGCGCCCGATTGCGGCGGGGCCGCCGGGGGGCTCTTAAGCCCGTAAGCGGCGAGGCATTCCCGCAATGTCTCAAACTGCCGGTCTGCGCTGATGACTTCAGTTAAGCCTTGGCGATCGAGATCCGCTTTCAGGCTCTCGCTGATGTGAGCGAAAACGAGTTCGACTTCATGCAGCGCCAAATCCTTGACCAGCTCTTTGAGAGTGCCTCCCGCCGTGTAGTCAAGGCTCGTGATCGCTCCCGCGTCCACGACAAGCCAGCTCAGGGGAGAGGGAGATTCGGTCGCCAGTTTGCGGGCCTGGTGGGCGAAGCGATCAATGTTTGCATAGAAGAGATCCGACCCGAACCAATACACTAGCAAGCCCGGCGCTGCCATGCGTCCGGGTTCCAAAGGGCTCATCTGCCATTGGCCGTCTGCCGTCCGCGTTTTCACACCTACCGAAGGCTCGTAGCTATGGCGTACATGCTGAAGCAGCGACAGCACGAGCGCGAGCAGGATGCCATCCTCCACGCCAAAAAGAACGACGGAAGCAGCGGTTACGAGCGCGAGAATCCACTCGCCAGGGCTCTTGCGGCGCAGATCGTTTAAACCGTGCAAATCCACCAAGCGGATGGCAATGGTGAAGACAATCGCGCCAAGCACGCAGACCGGAAGAAGCTGCAGTGGACCGGTGAGGAAGAGGAGCACAAGCATGACCACCAATGCCGTCGAGAGGTGCGCCAACTGGTTGCTGCCACCGGAGGTTTCTACCATCGCAGTCTGAGTCGGGCTGCCGTTCACTACAAAAGTTCCGCTCAAAGCGGCCGCCGCGTTGGCCGCCGAAATGCCGAGCAGATCGCGATTCTGATCCAGCGTCTGATGATGCTTCGCGGCGTAAGCTCGAGCGGTCACCGAGCTTTGCGCTACGATCATCACGAAGCAAGATCCAGCGACTGGCAGCAGGTCGCGAACCAGCCCCCAATTCAGCGGCGGGACCGAAAGATGAGGCGGTCCGCCTGCGACGGAACCGACCACCTGGATTCCGTATCCTGAAAAGTGAAATGCTGCGCTGGCCGCCACCGCCCCTATTACGGCGAGAAGCGCCCCAGGGAACCGCGGCAGGAAGTGGTAGGAGAGCAGCACCAATGCCACCACTCCCGCCGACAGGCACAGAGTCGGGATGTTCGCCTGCGGCAATTGTCGCGCGATCTGCAGCAGCTGTTCGACCGGATTTGTGCCGTGCACTTCCAGCTTGAGCATGTCGCTGAGGACGGCAATTCCGACTTGGAATCCGACACCGGTAAGGAAGCCGATCAGGACAGTTCGCGACAGAAAATCGGCAAGGAAGCCCAGCTTAAGTAGACGAGCCAGCAGCAAGAACCCCGCCGTCAGCAGCGCTACCAACCCCGCCAATGAGACGTAATGTGCACTGCCAGCCGTAGCTAGCCCTGCCAAACCCCCGGCAAGAATAGCCGCAGTGGCTGAATCCGACGCCACCACAAGGTAGCGTGACGATCCGAAGGCGGCAAAGGCCACCAGAGGCAGCAACAAGGTGTAGAGCCCCGTAATGACCGGCATTCCCGCGATCTTTGCGTAACCCATCGCCTGCGGAATGTTCATTGCCGCGAGCGACACGCCCGCGACTAAATTGGCGACGAGCCCGGAACGGTCAAGCGGAAAAACGCTCTCAAACAGCGGCAGGCGCCAACGCCCGCCTCCTTTTTGTTTCGTGGTTCGCGTGGCGTTCACGGCTGCTTAATGTGATTTGGCGGCGTTCTCCAGCTCGTTGGTTACTCGAGCACTTCCAAAAACTTCGTCTGCTTCCCATGCTGGTTTGTCCCCTCCGCGCTTCCGGAAAAAGCCGGTCCCAGTCTTTATCGGGGACCAATTCGCGTCAGATATGATTATCTGCACAATAGCTGGCTTCGCCCTCGCAACTATTTCGGGGATCGTCGTCGCTCGGCCTTCAGAAGCGATGCAAATCGCAAAGAAAATCAGCAATCGGATAAGGCTGCTCCGCCTCATAGAACTCCTGAGCCTAGCAGGCGCGGCCCAAAGGACGAGCAGAGAATAGTAAGAAACGCGAAGCGCTCACCGTTTACGACTCTTTCTTGGGGACCGTTTTTGACGGTGGAACTATCACCAATGCTGAACGCCAGCCAACCGTTGCTATCCACCCGTCTTGCCGTCCATGGAGACTTCGCTGCCGTTAGGAAGCGCGACCCGCACGTTAAGCTTGTCTCCGCTTTCGCAGCCTTAGCCATGACTTCCACGACTCAGATTTAAGGCACAGGTTGGCAACATAAAAGTCCTCACTAGCCAGAAGCGCTATGTCCAGCCAGGCTGGCTGGAATGACCATCTGGTTCTTTCGTTGCGTCTGAGTGTGACTCGGGTAGATAGACCATTCGGCCAGAGAACAGCCTCATGGATTTTTAACAATGGCTTCTAGTGAGAAGTACGCGATGCCTCGTTTGGTCGTTGTCGGAAGTTACAACACCGATCTGATCATTTGGTGTGACCGGATTCCAACGAAGGGCGAGACCCTGATGGGCGGCGATTCTGAGATGTTTTCCGGCGGCCGAGGAGCAAACTGCGCGGTAGCCGCCGCTCGGGCCGGATGTGAGGTCGGGTTTGTCGGGGCACATGGGCCGGACGCATTTGGGAAAATGGCGCTGAACCGGATGGAACTTGAGAGGATCGACATCTCCAATTTTGTCGAATTGCCATTCTCCAAGACCGGCCTATGTCTCATCTTTCACGAACGGGGGGCCGGGGCTCACGCGGCGCTGGTCGCTAACTCGGCAAACAACCAATTTCCGGCAAGCTTGGTGAGAAAAGCCGAAGCGGCGATTCGTGAAGCGGACCTGATCTTCACGGTGTTCGAGATCGGGCATGAGGCCGTATCAGAAGTTTTCCACCTATGCCAACACTGGGGTAAGCGCTTGGTAGTGCTTGCGGCCCCCGTTGATGCATCAACCGTTCTTCCAACCGGAAACTATTACTTGTTAGTGTTGGATGATTTTGAGGCGCTCACTTTGACCCGCCAGGACAATCTGGATGCCGCCGTGCTCGAACTACACCGGCGCGGAGCACAACATGTGATCGTGAGACAGAAGTTCGATGCATTGATTTTTTCTGATGGTGTCCGGCTTAATCGGGAACCAATTCCTGGGCGAAAATTTGTCCAGGCAGCGGGAGCAGCGGAATGCTTGGTGGCCTGGGCAGCAATCACGCTCGCGATGACTGCTGATCTCGCCCAGGCCGCGCGCGCGGGCGCCGAGGCGATGGCATTCAGCCTTTCACGGTCCGGCGCACAGGACAGTTTGCCATACCGTTCGGAATTACCTTCTTATTGGCCATCGCCCAATTCCTAGCCGTCTTCAATTGCGCGACTAATTCACGAATGCCCCTGTGTGAGTTTGGCAGCACTCTGCTCCGCTAATCATGCGTCCCGGCGCGAGATCGCGCTCGAAGTGCTGATGATAGCCTCTAGGGGTTGAGGCTTTGCGAGCGCCGAGGAAGGCTACGAAAACGTATTCGCGCGCACCTTCAGTGCTAGCCTATTGGGCGCGTTGTTAACCGCCAATTGCGGAATCGTACGTCGGGTCCTCGGGCTATGAAGCTGCATTTTATCTTCTATATCCTGTAATTTATCTTGAAGTTTATCATCTAAGCTTTTAGTCTTCGTTGACGTGAAAATGAGTGGCTGTCGACGCCAATCGGTAGTCGATGGCCCCTAGCTGAATGGAGGTTAACTCAAATGGAATTAAAGGAATCGTTTCACAAATGGGCGAATAGCGGGAAAACGCTGGTCGCCTACGGCCCAAGAGATGAGGGCGGGTACTCACTTCTCGAGTACAATGGCGGTCAGGCGAAAGTACTCTTTCGAAGCGAGAGTCTTGAAGAGATCCAGGCCGGTTTCAGGAGCTATAATGCCGTCAAGGCGCAGGCCGAAAAAGGGATGCCTTGGAAAGTGGCCGGCAACCATCTTGTCGTCTGTCGCGACGCTCCGGACGGCAAGTTCGAAGCTCGGGAATACAATTCATTCAAGAACCGGATCCACAGGCCGCTCGAGCGCTGCGAAACCCTGAAACAAGCTCTAGAAAGCCTTGAGAAGTACTCTGGAATCGCCAGGACGATGAGGGATTTTAACAGCCTCACGGAGCGCCAAGAACATTTTGAGTATGCGTTGTCCGAAGCCCGGCATGTCGGTGCCGGAACCAGCAGGGCCGCGGTCCAGCGGCATGGCGCGATCGGGAAAACGGTTGAGCAAGGGAGGTAAGCGAGCCTATGAGGACGAGGATGCAATCCGGTCAGGACGTGCCTCAATTTGAAGCGGTTGCGCTCATTTATGAGGAGCACCGCCCGGAACCGAATCGACTGCGCGAGGGGCCAGAAAACCCAGGAGACGACAAATCGTTCCCTCTTGAAGAGGCCCGGCGGCTCGCGCGGGCGATCTTAAGAATCGATGGACTCACCGGCGCCGAGATAGAAGCCGCGGAACGCGTGCTCTCGGTCGACCGGGCCGACATCCGGCGACTGCGGGAGATCGCGGGCAACCACACGATGTTAACTCCCGAGTTTTTCAGTTTGAGTGGATCCGGGCCTCGGGCACAGGAGAACAGAACGAGCGAGATACGGAGGTAGGTGGCGATGGACGAATTATCCAAGACCTATACGCTCACTCACTCGGCTGACGGATGGCGCGTCAATTTCTCGACCGGCATTGCTCCGGGTTTCGGTGTCGAGCCGCACTACAATCTGTTCGATGTGATCGATCGCGTTGAAACGCTCTACCCGGAGTACCGGCCCCGGCTTACTATCGCGCAGCTCGCGGATTATCAGCTCCAGATGGCTCGCCGCGGGCATGCGCAAGAGCTTCAACAGATCATCTCGCAGGCCAGCGACCTAAGAGATGGCCTGATCGATTTGACAAAAAAGCTCCCGAAGATCGGCGCGGCTCAGGATCGCGAGATCGCTCAAGACTTAGCAACTTTACATCATCAGCTTTCCGATCTTCGAGCGCATGTTGATATTGCGAGGCGGGAGGTCGTGCGGGCGAAGAGGGTGGGGCAGTCAAAAAACGGGATGAAAGACAGCGGACGCGGTTTCTGGAAAGTTCCAGGGATCGCGAGAGGACTTCAATGGGCCATGCCAGGGGAACCGCGAGGGATGGAGCGGTGATGAACATGCACGCGGTTGATGTCGGTAAGAACGCTGGGTTTTTTCTGGAGCGATTAACCGCGTCAGGAGTTAACTGCTATGGCTTACTTTACCAAGGGCTCTTCGGGACGCTTTCCCGGTGTTATTTAACAATCGATCGCGGCGCGGTCATCGCGAGCCAATCTCACCGCGAGCCTGGGACTTCACTAACAAACATCTGGAGCCGCGATTTTGTGGAGAGGCTCCTGGGATTCCTGCGCGCCCCAGGAGTCTTGCGCGAGGAGAAACCCCAAGTTTTTGAGCACTACTATGACGGGAGCCAACCGAGTCTGAATGTCGTCCGGATCAGACCCAACGGCTGCGTGGTATGGCACCGTCTCGCCAATGGCTATGGGGAGGTAGAAGTAAAATTCGTGGCGGTGACCGGCAGGTGAATGCCGGGCTTCGAGTCGCTTGGATCTATAATGGACGCTGTGACAAAGCATTCCCGTTCACGCGTTCGTGCCGGACGGCCGGACTTGATGAGACATGGCGTTAGCGGCCGCGGTCCCCAGCAAACGCCGGCCCAAGAGGGTCCCGGAAGGTGAGGGATTTAGCAATCAGCCCGTCCGATTTTACTTCTTTTCTAGAACATGAAGGTCCTCCTTACAGCCGACCTACATTGTAATCCTGGCTGGCTTACTTGGCTTGAAAATGAGGCCATGAAATACGGGCTGGTCTGCATGGCCGGGGACCTGCTTGACGCTTTCAGCGAACTGGAAATCGGAGATCAGGTTGCACACGTTCGGGGCTTCTTTTATCGGCTCGCCGGAAAAACTATGGTTGCAGTCTGCTCTGGCAATCACGACGCACTCGAGTTAGTGGAACCTTTATCGCCGGGAGCAGAAGCGGTTTACGCGGCGGCCTGGCTCGCAGAGCTGGGCGAAGCACCCGAGCTCATAACGGACGGGCAAACACGGCTAGTGCCCGGACAACTGGTCATTACAACAATTCCTTATTTCAGTCCGGCAGGGCTGGAAGGCTCGCTGATCGAGGAAGGAAAAGATTTGAAATCCGCTCACGTCGTCCCGTGGCTCTTGATCGTTCACGATCCGGTGCGCGTTCAATCGGCCATCTCCAGAGCGAGGCCGGACTTTGTTCACTTCGGTCATTACCACGGACCTGAAGGGTACTCTCGTCGCTCGGGCAGCACGCTTTTCTTGAGCGCCGGCCAGCGGCTGGGAGCCGCGGTCCCGAATCACATTATCCTAGACTCAGAAGGTGGGCTCGCGGTCTGGAAGTGCACTTGAGGAACGATGAATGAAGAGACTCCAGAATGGTGGATTGATTTCGAAAGTGCCTGGCGATGTCACGGGATTAGCTGGCATGATGATGGGGCACCGGTAATATATACGAAAGTGGATCATTCTTTTCTAGATCGAAGGTCTTTGGCTTTCCACGTGGCGATTGCGGAGAAGCTGCGTTCGGATCCGAAGTTGCTGGAAAAGGTTCATGATCGGCTGCGAAGTCTCTTGTCGGATGATCGCATCAGTATTTCAACGCGGGATGCGTACCGGGAGTGGCTGGATGTGATCGAGCGGCACAGTTTCGAAGAGGTGTTGAACCTTTTGGTTGATCCGAGTGAGGAAGGGATCAGGCTCCGGCAGGCTACGCCGTTCGCCGGAATACTCAGCCGCCCAGAGCGGGAGGCGATTGCTCGCAAGAAGGCGTCAATTCAACGCTAAAATGGAACAGGTAGCCTCGCGTAAGCGCAAAGAAGGCCAAGATTATGGGGAAAAAGTTAACAGCTGACCAGCTTCAGCTATACAAAGGTATTGACGACATCCTTTGGAAATACTGGGACCCAATCGGTGTATCCCCTCACGGACCACGAGACGAGTATCACACGTATCTTCTGCAAGTTTTTAGTAAGCGTCAGAGCAACTACATGGTTGACGACGGCCAGCCTCAGGCACAATTACGGCAGGCGGACTTGCATCTACCTGGGTTCGATTTCTAGAATGACGTGCCGCATCGGTCTCAATAAAATCCTTGAAAAGTAAAACCAGCTAATGACTAAATGGGCGGATACAGAAAAAAACTCGATTGGTCGCCGTGACGGCGATCGTCGCCGGGCTTGTAATGAACTCGCATGCGCAACAGATTCGGCTCTCGGATGAGCAAGCCGCGCGAATCGCGGCGAAAATTTGGCAAAATGAATCGGGACGCAAGATTGCCGGGTTAACCGCTTGGAATTTCGGTGAAGAGTTTGCTTCCCTCGGCATTGGACGCTTTATCTGGTATCCAGCGGGTCGAAGGGGGCCGTTCGAAGAAAGCTTTCCGCCGCTCCTGCGGTTTCTTGCAGCCAACGGAGTTCAGGTCCCGGATTGGCTGAAGAATTCCGAATCGTGCCCGTGGCCGGATCGAGGCCGGTTTTTGGCTGAGCAGAGGAGCCCGCGGATGGGAGAACTGAGATCTCTTCTGGCCCGTACTGTGCCTCTACAGGCAAGATTCGCAGCGGGCAGACTGGAAGCTGCGTTGCCGAAAATGCTTGAAGCCGCGCAAGCGGGAGAAAGAGAGAAAATTCGGAGAAACTTTTATCGCGTCGCGGCCGAACCGTTAGGCCCTTACGCACTATTCGACTATGTAAATTTCAAAGGCGAGGGAACCCTTGAGAGCGAGAGGTATAAAGGCGAGGGATGGGGTTTGCTTCAGGTTCTGGAAGCGATGGGCGACGGTCCCGCCCTTTTAGAGTTTCGCCGTGCTGCAGAGTTGGTTCTGAGTCGCCGAGTAAAGAACTCGCCTCCGGGGAGACGCGAGTCACGCTGGCTTCCGGGTTGGAAGAACAGAATCAGGACTTACGCAGAATAATCAGTCAATTTTGCCTACGATGATCAGGACGATAGTTGCGCCGATAAAGTGAGAGAATTAGTTCGGCTAGAATCCTTGAAAAGCGAAACTCATTGCAGATGAGTCAAGTTTTTCCGTTTCGGTACATCGGTGATCAGATGGGCCTTGGTTGTCAAGGATTCCAGCCAGGCCGCTCCACACAACCGATGCTGCTCCCACCCGGTCTTGCCACCCCTAGACCTCGGCGGTCTGAGGTGCAGCCTCACTAGACAAATGTTCAGGCAATGGCCCTGAGAGTCCCATCGTTAGAGGTTCCTTTTAGGAGTTTTTAAGCTCGCGCTCGAAGGCGCGGCGCCTCATAAAAGCGCGGAATATTTACACAAGATTGTTTCAGAAAGAATGTGCCTGTCTTCTTGTGTTGATGATCATCTACCGATTGCCCAGAAGATACGAACACTCAAACTCCAGGTGATACCGGAGAAATGATGAACGAACGATGATCCTGCACCGGCCAGCGAAACTAGTATCAATACTATTTAAACGGGAACTTCTGAGTTAGTCTTTTTACTCGCTAGAAGCATTGAGGGAAGCCTCGTCATTCCAATACTCCAGTACTCCAACGTTCCATTACTCCGGCTCGTTGATACGAAGACGAGCACAAAGCACTTTACGAGATGTGATGGCTAACAACGTGTTCGAGCTCCCTCTTTTTCACGTTGGATCGTTCTGGCGATCTCTTCTTGGCTTAGAGCTCCTGCAAAGGGTGAAGCTTGGCGGAGCTCGGTCGTTTTTTCGTTTTCGCCGTCATGACCGCGATGATGTGATCGATTGAGTTTTGTTCAAGCAGCGCTAGCCATTCCCTCCATAGATAGGTGGCCGCTGCAGGCCGGCGCGCGATATACCGGCGCAAGTTGCGGCGCGCTAAGGCAATGATCGGCTCCGGGTTTTCCTGAAGCTTCTTCGCGATCAGTCTGTGCTGCGCGAGGCTAATTTGATCGAGAGTTTCGTGCGTCACGGCGTACGCTCCTAATATAGTACAATAAAAGGCTGCTCGTTCCCAAGCAACTCGGCAGCCGGCTGCTATGAAGAAAGCGCAGTACTCCCCGCCCGCAACGCTTCGCGTAGCGATGCGGGCGGGCAACACTCCACCTCTCCATTACTCCAGCTCCCCAATAACGATCGTTTCCGGCGGACAGACCGGCGCTGACCGGGCGGCGCTGGATTGGGCGTTGGCGCACAGGGTGCCTTGCGGCGGATGGTGTCCAAAGGGCCGAAAGGCCGAGGACGGGCCGATTGGCCTCAAGTACCCCTTGAAAGAAACACCTTCGGAGTCCTACATCCAAAGGACCGAATGGAACGTCCGTGACAGTGACGCTACCATTTTATTTTCAATCGAGCCGACGCTAACCGGCGGATCACTACGGACGAGGGAGTTTGCCCGGAAGCATGGCAAGCCGCATCTCCATCTCTGCGCCGGAAATGATACGTCCGCGGACGACCTGAGGACTTTCTTTGAGTGCCACGATGTGAAGGTGCTGAATGTGGCCGGGCCACGGGCGAGTAAAGAGCCAAAGGTTGGTCAGTTTGTGATGGCGCTGTTAGACGAGGTTTTTGGTGTCCTGGACTAACGGCGTCAGGGGAGTCACAATCCGGAACCAGACGCCCCAGAGTAGCGATGTGTCGACCTTCGCAGAGCTAACTAGTTTAACATCGCCGGCGAAAGAGCTTGTCTTATTTAGCCTCTCAATCCCGCGGTGCTAGTTCGGCTAACAACTTGTCAAAGCGCGGATCCTTGCGCAGTGGATCCCAGAACGGACTGCGCTTTAAATCGCCATAGAAAATTCCGTTCGGAGCCTTCGCCAGAGCTTGCAACGTTTCGAAGGCAAGATCCAATTGGCTCGTCCACGCGTAAACCACAGCTAGGTTATATAGGACACTCGCACCATCCAACGCGTCCCTGGACAGTGGCAGGATTTCGACAGCGTGTTTGGCTTCAACAATCGCATCTTCTTCTTTCCCAAGCAGTGCGTCGATCAGGGCCAAATTGCTCAGCTGTACGGCGTCTTCTCCCGAGATCAGGACCTTTTGGTTCAGTTGCTCTCGTGCCTTCGCAAAGTGGGAGTTTGCATCAACCTCAGATTGTCCTCCACGAAATTGATCAATGAGAATCAAGTAGCAATCAACCGGAACGGGTCTATAGGAAAAAAAATTACCCCCGTCATCGTCGCGGCCTTTCATGTTTGCCACCAGCTGACTCGCTTGCTGCCAGTCGCGGTCATAAAGTGCGGAAGTAAGGCGCCAAGTGAGTACGTCCCGATCCTCCACCATCGAATCCGGCAGTGCGGCTAGCGCAGAGTGGAGTGCAGTACTATTCCCGGTCATCATAAAGGTGACAAAAAAAGCTTTCAAAACGTTGAGCATCGGCTGGTCAGGAGCGAGCTCAATTGCCCGATCAAACTGCCATTCTGCGGCGGAAAACTGGCGATTCATCCAAAGCGTATTGGCTAGCTCAGTCATAGGATTGCGCGGATCAAGAGCGATCACTCCATACAATTTCTGAATGGCTTTTTCATATTGTCCCTGTCGACGATCCATGTATGCCTCCAGCGCCAGCGCTTCGGAATCATTCGGTAGACCACGCTCAGCAATTGCCAGCTGGAACCGCGCGCTCTTGTAATCGTGATAGCCTATATATAGCTGGCGAGCGTACGCTAGGTGGGCTTCAGGGAGTTCTGGCTGCAGGCGCAGCGCGTTGGCAGCAGCTTCATCCCCCAATGTGCGGCGCGCCGGAGTCATGTCATAACCATTATAAAGCCGAGCGTTCGCGCCTGCCGCAGCGCAATAGGCTAATGCGAACTTTGGATCAAGCTCAACAGCGCGCTCGAGCAGGTTGATCGCGTCGAGCAAAGGCTTTTGGAAATTCCCGGTGGCGATAGGAATAAGCTCCGCGGTGGCTATCAACTCCTTTGCTTTAAGGTACAGATCGTAGGCCTCAAGGTTGTTTGTCGGCCTTACTTCGATCCGCTTTTTCTCTTCAATTGAAAGCGCCACGGTCAATTTTTTGGCAATCGTCTGCGACACTTCGCTTTGGATGGCGAAAATATCGGTCAGATCGCGATCATAAGTGTCAGCCCAAATTGTGTTGTCAGTGTGAGCGTCAATAAGTTCGGTAGTCACTCGAACCCGATTTCCGTCGCGACGCACGGCTCCTTCTAATACGTTCGCGACACCCAAAGCAGCGGCGATTTGGCGCAGATCGCGTTTGGTATCCGCCCGATATTGCATTACCGAGGTCCGGCTGATGACTTTGAGTTGAGCGATCTTGGCCAGATTATTGAGGATCTCATCCTGGACTCCGTCAGCAAAGTAAGAGTCATCTTTGTTCGGGCTGATGTTCTCAAAGGGAAGGACGGCTATGCTTTTTTCGGTTGGTACCGCTTCGATAGCTCGCTGGTTAAGTAGATATCCCTCGTGACCAGAGAACAAAAACCAGGCAATTAGTCCTCCGGCAAGGCATAGGCCCACACCCAGCACCCAACGAACGGTTGGCCTTCTCGGCTTCCTTTTCGACACGTTCGCGGTCACTTGAGCGCTGACGGATCGCAGCTCGTCCGCCGTCAATCGTGACCTGGAACCAATCGCTTCTCGAACCTTCGTTATCGCCTTCTGTAATTGAGCAGGATCTTGAAAGCGCCGGCTAGGATCCTTCGCGAGCAAAACGTCGAGCAATGCGATAGTGGGCTCCGGGTTATTCCTCAGTTTTTCGAAGGGCAGCGCTGCATGCTGATGCTGGTCCATCAACTCCGCGGCTGATCCGTAAAAGGGAGGTTTACCTGACAGCATTTCCCAGAGCGTTACCCCCAATGAATAGAGGTCAGAACGGATGTCCGTCCCAAGTCCGGCAAACTGTTCCGGACTAGCATAGGTGGGAGTTCCAATAAAACTTCCCGCGATTGAAAGCGTGTCTTCCGTGGCTCCTTTCGCTAGGCCCAGGTCGATTATTTTAACGTTTTCCAATCGACCCTCCTCCCAGCTGAGCATGATATTGCTGGGCTTAATGTCGCGATGAACGAGATGCTGTTTGTGGATCGCAGTTAGCCCTGCCACGACCTGCGTCAGTATTTCGAGAGCCAGGTCGATCTCCAGCCGGCCGCAACGACGGATGAGGGCTTCTAACGTTTCTCCATCGACAAACTCCATCGCATAAAAGTAGTTTCCGCCGCTTTCTCCCAGATGAAATACCGAGGCCACATTGGAATGACGGACGCTGGCTGCGGCTCGGGCTTCCCGCAGGAAACGGCTCCGGGCAGATTCGTTACCGATGAATTGTGCACTAATGATCTTGAGAGCCACAGGGCACCGGAGGTGGGTATCAATGGCTTTGTAGGTTACTCCCATGCCACCGCGTCCGAGCTCTATCGGTGTTCCGTCTTCGTTTTTGAGAACCTGATAGTGCTCAAAACAGAGCTCAGAAGAAATGGCCGAAAGTGACTCGGTCTCGGGTAAGATAGCTCCCCGCAGCGCGCACACCGGACAGAACTCACTGTTTTCGTTCAATGCAGTGCCGCAAACCTCGCAGGCGCGTTTGCTTTCTGTTTTCACCCACTGGGGAGCTGGCTTAGCTTCCGGGATTCTAGTCGATTTAGTCGCTCATCGCTTGCAGAAAATGGTCTGTGGTCGCGGGTTACGTGGGGCGGGCGCCTCGATTGCTCTGGCAGGGTTTTAGAATCTTATTGATGAAGTTTACCCGAGCGCCGCCATGGGTAAGCTTAAAAGACCAAGGGCCACGAGATGCGGATTTGACCTTTAATTATCTTCGAGCCCCGAAAAGTGATTTTGGCAGCGATATTCGTTTCTGCCAACCGACCCGCTTCCCGAGTTTGCAATCGCACGCGTCCAAACGAAAAAATGAGATGATGATGCGGAATACACCCGGTCAGGTCGCCAGAAATCACGTGCAAGCTGTCACGGAAATAGAGGGCTAATTGTCGAAAGCCTTCCTTTCCTGAGAATTTAATCGCATTCGAAGGCAATTCCTCCCCTAACGTATGCGGATCAGCTGCCGAGAGAATCCACTCAACCCTCTGGGATAGGAACGGCGATAACGGCTCCGTATCGTTAGGACTAATGAGAGCGGAATAAAACAGCTCAACGATTTCCGGTCGCTCTATTTCCATTGATCAATTTGACGGTTAGTTGCCGGCGTTCCTTTGGAAGCTGCGCCATTCCTGCTAGATAGCAATTGTTAGCCAGCCTTATGGGCTCAGACTAAAGCAAGCCATACTAGGAGTTTGTCGCTTGGTGATTAAGCGAGGCCAGGTACAATCTTAATTACCTAAGAAGGCCGCTCTCGGGCTTATCGTTAACGGTGGACGATTAAATCAGTCACTTTTTGTGGGAAGGGGGAGGGTACTATCAAATCTGGTTTTTATCAGAATACTAGTTTCTTTGGAAAGCGCAGCGCGGCGTCTAAGACCCTATGCATAGAAATTCTATTCGACCTCTGTGTAGTAAATGGATTCACCAAAAGTGGTCTGGACTCTAACCGACTAAACGTGAAAATATCGCCTGTAGATGACCCGGCTTCCCGCACAAGTGATGGCGATTGAAGAACGAGCGCGTCAGTACCAGGTAGTCGTGCAAATCACTACCAAGTACCGAGGCTCGTTTAACACTCTCGCTTTTGGTGAGATCAAACCCTACAGCGGTTCTCTTAAAGATGGCCGGCTGGATCTAGTTTATTACCTGGATCCGTCTCTGAAGGCAGGGGATCAATTCCCGCTTTGGACGCTGCAGTGAACGATTGGTCAGAATTCGATTAGTTCGCAGTTTGCTGCAACCAAGCCCGAATTCCCGTAGAAATCACAGGCCAAGAGCACAAAAGCTAGCTCTCTCGGTTCAAGCAGCCAGCCCGATCACACTCTGGTTTCGGAGCCGAACTGGTCTGAATCTTCAGATTCAGATTACTTTAGAGTGGATGCTTTCAGAAGCGGCACCCCGCCGGGCAGCTGCCCTCGAAACAAAAGTAGGGGTTTGGGAAAGGCTTTCAGGAAATGACGCCCGTCTCCTTCAAGCCGAAGTAGCTGCTCCGCCCCCGGAGCGAGTGAGCCGATGATGACGTGATCGATCAGCTGGAGTTCAAGGACTTTGCTGGCTTGGACGATTCAGCGGGCTCGCCGGAGACCGCGGGTTCGCAAAACGGAAATCTGAGCCTGAGGAGTGGAGTAAAATCTGCAAGACAGGAAATCTTAAAAAGGGCGACTGAAAATCGAACTATCACCATTATAAAACATCGGGATTTTTATCTTTAAACATGGTAGCAAGAGATTCAGGTCTTGAGGTCATATTTCTAAAACTTACAAAAACAGGACAAATGAAACCTTCAGCTCCGGATTCCAGCCTGCCCATCACGGCAGTGCTTCCCCCGGTGCTGGCCGAACGGATTCGCCGGCATTATGACCTTCTCTACGGAGAGGGGTTTACCGCTTCAGACGCTTTCGCCCAATTTTGGTCCGAATTCACAACTGATGCCCGCTTCCGTGACCGGGTACAAACAAAAGGCAGGGAACTCCAACCAATCGTATTCGATAGTCAGGATCCGAGTTGGGGACTCTGGCCCATAGACCCTGAGGAGTGCGCCGCAATCGGTTTTTTGCTCGGTTTCTCGCTCGAGGAGTCGATCGCCGACTGTTTGGCAAATTTGCCAGAACGGAAAGTTGTCTGTCTCGAGGAGAAGGTTGCCGCTTCTGGTAAAAGCTTGGAAGAGGTCTTCATCGAAATGCTGATAGAATCCAAGTCGAGCGCTGCGGATCCGGCCGACTGGTGGAAGCCAGGTGATAGATGAAGTCGTTACCCTCGCGGCTCTGACGCCCGTGTTTGGTTGCAGCGCAACCGGGAGTTAGGAATCAGCACCAAGTACCGAGGCTCGTTCAACACGCTCGCTTTCGGAGAGATCAAACCGTACAGCGGTTCTCTTAAGGATGGCCGGCTGGATCTGGTCTATTACCGGCATCCCGGCCTTAACGGCGGGATCAGTTCCCGCTTTAGACTCTTCACTAGCGAATCCGAGAAAACAGTCAGCCGTGGTACTGAGAATGCAAAGCTTCAAACTCCGCCTGCGAGATTTCATGCACCTCGAAAGTATCCCGAGGTAGACCCGTGATCTCACTGGCGGCGGCCAGGACAGCGACCAGACTTTGGTTCACCGCGACGGCCTTCCGCATCCAGGTCGCCTTTTCGCAGGCTTTGTAATGGTAATCGAACTGGAGGTGATCGATTCCGAGTTTCGGTGCGTTTTGGCTATCGCTTTGGACTATTATTCTCAGGCCCGTTTGGATCTTGCCCTTTCCCGGGAGACAATGGTTGCTTTCGGGATGGTTGGGCACAACGGGCCAGCTCGTCCGCGAGCGAAGGGTCATAGTCAACCCAGTCGGCTTGTAGCTGTTGGAGTGCCGGTCTCGTGATCTCGCGATCGATGTCGATTTGGCGGCCCCAGATTGCTTGCCACAGCCGAACCGTGTTGCTCCGCAGATCGTGGGAGGGGACGACTTCGGGGAGGTGGCTCGGAGCGGCTCTGAGTCGAGGCTCAAAGTCCCGATAATTCTCTGTGCAGAGTTGTATAAACTCCGCCTCGGTCGGATGGCCGGTGCGCTCGATGATAAGACGAAACGCTTCGATGTCCTTGATTTCTGCGCGCCGGAGCTTGGAAAATAGGATGTCGTAGGGGTGGGGATAGACGAGGCGCCAACCCCCTTCAGTCTTTTCGAACGAGCGCCTTTCCCAGCGATTGGCAGGCTGGAAAGTCATCCAATGACAGACCTGAAGGTAAGGAAGGTCTTTGCTCAAGGCCGCGTTTACTTTGGTGGCGGCGCGGCGGAGGTGTTCCTCCGCCTTTGGTGTACTGATCGCCCGCGGACCGACCGTCACGACGTCCAAAGAGATATCGATGTCTGCACTCAGCAGCTCATTTGCGACGGTAAGCTGAAGGGCTGCGGAGCCGAAAACAATGAGCCGGTTTTGGTCCGGGCTGGGCGGTGCTTCGGCAAGCAGATTTTGAAGGGTCCGCCAGGCCGGAGTATTCAGGTTGATCGTCGGCGGCCACACTAGTTCTTGCGGCATAACTGATTAATCCCTTGCTGGATTAGGCGAGGGGTTACTCCGGCATCTTTGGCGAGCGAGGCCGCAAGCCGGCGTTGCCGTTGGCTCAGAGGCCGCCCACTTCGGGCCTTCAGAATCAGCCGTGCGGCGACTCGGCTTTTTCGGTAGAGTGGGTTCTCAAAATCTTTTCGCATAGTAAACCGCACACGGGCTCGAGTAATCACACTATATTACCTGAGGCCCTCATGTGGTACAAGGAACAGAGACGGCCGTTGTAACGAGGACTAAATCAATCTGTGAATCTCATCCTGGCGTCCTCCGGAAAAGCCCTGAGGCGTCATCCGATGACGCCGGCTTCCTTGAAGCTGAAATAGCTATTTCGTTTTGGTGCCGGTGAGCCAATGATGACGTGATCGATCAACTGGAGCTGGAGGATCCGGCTGGCTTCGTTGATCCGGCGCGTGAGGCGCAGATCCGCTTCAGAAGGACTAGGGTCGCCCGTTATGCCGCATGCGGCATAAGCGGTGTTATACCGCATCCAGTTTTATGCCGTATATGAACCGGTTTTTCGAAGAGTGGACAACGTCCCGATGCGGCGTAAAACAGCGGGGTTCGTC
>Ga0073928_10000704_pt1 | contig 73065 bp, 92 predicted proteins | sample PaiPotPPA55metaG_FD_76969 | JGI IMG/M metagenome (GOLD analysis project Ga0073928, IMG submission 76969) | Iron sulfur acid spring bacterial and archeal communities from Banff, Canada, to study Microbial Dark Matter (Phase II) - Paint Pots PPA... ...
TCGTATCGGCCGCGACCGGACAATGGCTCTGGCGATTCTCCGCGACCTCCTTTCCTCTCCGAATTCGTAAATCACATCGGCAAGCTCGCGCTCGTCGAGGTGGTTTACCACTTGTTCGGCGGTACGCTCCGACTGCGGATCCATCCGCATATCGAGCGGTCCTTCCGCCTGAAAACTGAATCCGCGTGCGGGGTCGGAAAGCTGCAGGCTGCTGACGCCGAGGTCGGCGAGAATGCCGTCAACCTTGTCGTTGGTCGTTAGTCGTTGGTCGTTCGCCACTTCGGCAAACGATCCGTGTCTGAGCTCGACCATTGGCCATTCGCTTTGGCCAACGACCAACGACGAACGACCAAGGACGCTTTTCGCTCTCTCCAGCGCCGCCGGATCCTTATCGAGGCCAATCAAATGTCCCGGTGCGCCGAGGCGTTTTGCGATTTCGTAACTGTGCCCGCCCAGGCCCACCGTGGCGTCGATATAGGTCCCGCCATGCCGCACGTTCAAAAAGTCGATCGCTTCTTTTAAAAGAACTGGAACATGATTGGCTGAAAGATGGCTCGCTTCCCTTCCACCACCATGCCCAACCCCCTGAGGGGTGTCTGTTGAACCCTCGCCCACTAGATGCCCAATTCGTCGAGCGTCTTCTCATCGTCAGGCGTAAACTTTTCTTCCCGAACCTTCTGCTCGTAGGCCTTGATGTTGCGGACTTCCAGATACGTCTGGTAGCCGCTCACCGCAACCTCGCCCTTCAGGTCGGCCGCTTCGCGCAATAACTGGGGCATCAGCAGACGCCCCTGCCCATCCATCTCGACGGCCTGCCCCCAGTAATTCACCTTGCTCAGAAACTTTTTCTTGGTCGGATTGAAAGTGGAGAGGCCGGCTAACTTCTGCTCGATCCGCTCCCACTCCTCGAAGGGATACACTTGAGCAACATCCCCATCCAGACTTGTGATGTAAAATTGCTGGCCGTACTTCTCGTCGATCACGCGCTTGAACTCGGCCGGGACCTTTAACCGTCCTTTTTCGTCGACGCGAGTTGGATGATTGCCGCGAAACATATTGCCCTTTGACGCTTGTCATCCTGAGGCGACGTTCTTTGTCGCCGAAGGATCTCTTCACCACTGCTGCCGCCACGAAGGAGGAAAAAACGGCGCAAAAACTGGTCAAACTCGATTGGTTCGGTCGGCTTGTCGTGCTTTCGGGTCGGTTTCCCACCGGCTCCTCGTTTTCAGCGTTCCGTTCCCACGAACTCGACTGCGCTTACCACTCCTTACCACTTTGTACCACATCTTACCCGTAAGTCATTGATTGTCAAGAGGAAACTTAAAGGTCGATGTCCCACATTCGGAGAGATTCGGCAAACTACGAGGGCTTGCGGTTAATCAGTTATACGACCACAAGATGTAGCGTTGACGATCTATATTCGTTCGCTATTCATTCGCTTTTATTTTTCTTGCATTCCGCGCCAGTGGCGGAGTTTCCTGTGGAAAATGCTGCGAAGCTAGTGTAGAGGCAGGCTGGGGTTGTGACGCGAACGGTCTGGGAAGCAGGCTCAAGACAGCGAGCGAGCCGCCTATAGCCAGCCGGAGGACGGCCCTACTAATACGGCGCGCGGCCGCTGCGAATGGTCCCTTCCTCCGCCGAGATCGAGTAAGCCTCGCCGCCCTCGCCGCTCCAAGCCCCCACGTCGAATTTGGCCCCGCCAGGCGCGTGGTAGACCGCGACGTTGCGCAGGGTCAACGGCTGGCCAGGCTTACACACTACGGGCGCCTCCGTGACCTGCAAGAAATATACGCCCAAGCCAGTGCCCACAACCTTGCCCCGCCCGCTCGCGTCGACCAGCAGCGCCGACTTTTCGTCGATGGCAATCTCGCGTGGAGCTCTAGACCAGCCATCGTGCACGATTCGCGCCAGAAATCCCAGACTCCGTCCCATGCGGTCGCGGTTGGCGAAGTGGCTATCGGTGAGAACGTTCTCGAGGCCGGGAACCTTGAGAAATTCTCTCACCAGAGTTACGCGATTGATATATGGGTCGGCCAGCACTTCGCGGGAAGTAAGATCGGGATCATCCTTTTTGTCCGCGAGCGCGCCGTAAACAAAGCCTCCCAGCACAGCCAAACCGGCGCTGGTTCCTCCGATGGGCTTGCCGGCGGCTACGTGTACGTTGACGGCGTCCTGTACGGGAGTGTCCTTCCAGAAGTTGAGATACCGCGCCTGATCGCCTCCGGCAATGAAAATAACCTCTGCTTGCCGGATGATTTCAGCCACTCGTAGATGCTGCGCAGCTTTGCGGCTGGGAATGATCAGAGTCGCCACCGAGTTGGCCTTGCACAATGCGGCGACGTAGGGGTTGTAATCTGCGTTCCCGTGAGCGCGCAGGATGAGAAAATCGCCGCCGTTTCCCTTGCCGCAGAGCCAGCGAAAGGCTTCGTCCAAATCCTCGCCGCCGCCCATCAAGGCGATGCCGGCTTCGGTGCGGGTCTGAACGTCGGATGAATTTCCACGACGAATGTATTTGAAATCCGCCGCGTGTCCGAGAGCGCCACTGGCTAAAGTCACCAGAATGAAAGCAAGAAGAACAGAAATAAAAAGGCGTGACTGTTTCATTTTCGCTGGACTACTCCGTCGGGGTGTGACGGAATCTCCGCACTTCGCCTACTTCACCGCTTCGACAACCACCGCGGTCCCGTACGCCAGCACTTCGGTGACGCCCTGCATCACTTCAGTCGCGTCGTAGCGCGCGCCAACGACCGCATTGCCGCCCAGTTCGGCGGCGTGCATGAGCATCAGATCGAATGCTTCGGCGCGGGTTTTCTCGCAAAGATTTGTGAGCAGCGTGATGTTGCCGCCGACAAGGGTCTGCAGGCCGGCGCCGATGGTGCCAAAAATCGAGCGTGATCGCACCACGATACCGCGCACTACTCCCAGTGTGCGCGTCACTCTAAAACCATCGAGCTCAAACTGTGTCGTCACCATGTTGTGAGCTACCATACGTCCGCCGCCCGCGTAACCGGTTGCCATGGCCATCCTCCCTTTCTGAAACCGAACTCTGCAGAGCAGCTAACTATAACGCAATTCGCATCACTCAAGTGCGGCCGTAATTATGAATTCATGGACTGTCGTGTCGTACTCGAGCCGCAATAAATTCGGCTTGCAGCACACCTGGCAATCCTCGACATAGCTCTGCCGCCGTCCCGCCGATTCGTCCACTGTCGTTGCATTCCACTCCCCGCAGCCGGCGCATTGAAAACCGCATTCCATATCGCGATTATCTATAATCGGCGGCGGCGAAGGCCATCCCCTATAATGGCCAGTTCCTAATCTCTTGCACGGAGACTTGATGATTTCACGGCGGCGATTTCTGGAAGCCGGTGGCATGGCGGGTATGGGTGCGGCATTATGCCCCTCGGTGGCGACGGCCCTCAAGGCGAAGGCAGGCGCCTTTCCCTTGCCACCATCTCTCGAGCGCTTGCAGTCACGCAAGAGCGAAGCTACTCCGATCACCCGCGAGGAGCGGCAGCAGCGCCAGGAGCGCGCCCGGAAATTGATGACCGAGAACTCGCTCGACGCCATCGTGCTCATGGAAGGCACATCGTTGCAATACTTCACCGGGATTCGCTGGTGGGGCGGTGAGCGCATGTTCGCCATCGTGCTTCCGGCCAAAGGCGCGGCGTTTTATGTGTGTCCGGCATTTGAGGAAGATCGCGCTCGCGAACTAATCGCCAACGCACCCGATGGCAACCGCGCCGATGTCCGCACCTGGCAGGAAGACCAGAGCCCGTACCAGCTTGCAGCGCAAGGACTGAAAGACCAGAACCTGGCAACCGGCACAGTTGGAATCGAAGAGAACATAAGCTTCGTCTTCGTGGACGGCATCTCCAGGGCGGCGCCTCAAACTAAGATCGCCAGCGCCACTCCCGTAACGGCGGGATGCCGCATGATCAAGAGTTCTCTTGAAATCGCTCTGATGCGCCTTGCGAATCAAGTAACCTTAGCCGCGTACGAAGCGGTCTATCATGCGTTGCGCGAAGGTATGACACAGCGGCAGGTGGCCGACTTGATTGCGGCCGCTTATGAGCGACTCGGTTTTCCGGGCGAGGCGAGCGTGGAGGTGGACGAGTTCACGGCTTATCCGCATGGCTCAGCCACGTCGCAGGCGATCCGTGAAGGCTCGATCGTAATGGTTGATGACGGCTGCACAGTGGAAGGCTATCAATCGGACATTACCCGCACCTTCGTGCTGGGCAGAGCCTCCGACAAGATGAAAAAAGTATTCGACATCGTGCAGCGGGCGCAATCGGCGGCGCTGGCCGCGGCGCGACCCGGAGTAGCCTGTGGGGACGTAGATGCCGCGGCACGAAAGGTGATTTCCGACGCCGGTTACGGCCCCGGCTACAAGTTCTTCACGCACCGACTGGGCCATGGGATCGGCATGGATGGCCACGAATGGCCTTATCTGGTTCGCGGCAACGCCACCCGGCTTCAGCCCAACATGACTTTCAGCGACGAGCCCGGCGTTTATGTTCGAGGCGAATTCGGTATCCGTCTGGAAGACGATATGCACATCACGGAAAAGGGCGCGGAGTTGTTCACGCCGCAGAGCCCTTCGCTGGAAGATCCGTTCGGGCGCACATGAAACACGCCCCTCGAGCGCGTGCAGACGCGGCATTCTCGAATCCTGAACTCTGACTTCTCTACTTCGAAGGAACCACCTGCAGATTATTCGCCACCGAGAAGATTCCGGGGACCCCATTGGCGCGGATTCCCGCCAGGTTCCTGTCGGTTTCGTTGTCCACTACTCCTCCAAGCGTAACGTGACCGTTCTTCACGACGATTCGAATCGGCTTCTGCACGCCGAGAGCGTATTTTTCCAGCGCAGAATCGCCATAGATGGCGCGATACAACCAGATCGAGGTTCTTCCCGCCTCGCCGATGGACGACCGGACTTAAGACTGGGACGAACTACCTGGGCGTGTTCGACAAAATCGCTTTTGAGGTGGACGGCGGCGCCGTAACGCTCTACGGAGCATGAGAAGTTCGTGGCGGATCTCCCTGATAATGCGCTCCTGAGACTTGGCTGAGGGCTGGTTACGGCTCTGAGTAAAACCTGGCGCCGCCAGCGATGACAGAGTGATAACGAAAACCCACAACTTATCCGTCATAATTGTGTCCCTTGTTTGAAAGTTCCCGCACTGGCGAGTGTACTGGCCACTAACTTGTCATGGCCTACAGTGTTTCCTGTAATCCGTAAGCCGTATTACAAATGAGACGCTGGGAACTTGCAGTGAGATTCCAAACACTCTTCGGACAGAGGCCACCATGCAACATTTAAGTCCGCACGATGTGATGACGATGTTCGTGGCCCTGGCCACGCTGCTGGGGTGCGCCAGGCTGGCTGCGGAGTTGATGCAGAAGATCGGGCAGCCCTCGATCCTGGGCGAGATCGGCGTGGGAATTCTGCTGGGACCCACTGTTCTCGGCCATTATCGCCCGCACCTGTATGCGGCTCTGTTTCCGTCGACGGGTCCGATGCCGATTGTGCTGGATACGGTGACTACGCTGGGCGTGGTTTTTTTTCTGCTGACGGCGGGGCTGGAAATCGACTTGCGCAGCATCTTCCGCCAGGGCAAGAGCGCGCTGCTGGTGAGCACTTTTGGCGTGGCCTTTCCCTTCGCGGCCGGTTTCCTCGGGGCCGTCGTCTTTCCGCAGGAAATGGGGGCGGAAGCGGGCGCCGACGTCCTGATCTTCGCTTTGTTTGTGGGCACTGCGCTATCAATCTCGGCCCTGCCGGTGATCGCGAAGATTCTCATGGATCTTAATCTGCTTCGCACCGAGATGGGCACAGTAATCATTTCGTCGGCAATGTTCGACGATCTGGTGGGATGGATTTTGTTCTCGTTCGTGCTGGGCATGATGCATCCGGCGGGCGGCAGTGCCGGGCAGGGAGTGAAGCATACCATCGTGCTGGTGTTGCTTTTCGTCGGCCTCACCTTAACTGCGGGACGCTGGCTCATCGATAAAATCGTGCCGGTGTTGCAGGCGCACACCACGTGGCCGGGCGGCGTGCTGGGCTTCATCTTTACTCTTACCATGGCCGGAGCCGCATTTACCGAATATGCCGGGATTCATGCAGTGTTCGGAGCGTTCGTCATCGGCATCGCGGTGGGGGAGTCGAAACACCTGCGAAAAAGAACTTCGGAGCACATCCACCAGGTTGTAACCAACGTGTTCGCGCCATTCTTTTTTGCCAGCATTGGGCTAAGAACGAATTTCGTCTCCAACTTTCACCTCGGCCTGACGGTGACGGTGATCGCCGTGGCCTGCGTGGGCAAACTGCTGGGCGCGAGCTGGGGGGCGCGCCTGGGAGGAATGGACCGGACATCGTCTCTGGCCGTTGGATTGGCGATGAATGCCCGCGGAGCCATGGAAATCATTTTGGGCATCCTGGCTCTGCAAGCGGGGCTGATCCGCGAAAACATGTTCGTGGCCATGGTGATAATGGCTTTGCTCACGTCGCTCGTGTCGGCGCCGGCGATCCACTTTCTGATCAGCCGCAGGAAAAAACTGACCTTGAAAGATACCATTACCGCCAAATTGTTCCTGCCCAACATCCAGTCTGGCACCAGGCTGGGAGCATTGCGCGAGATGTGCGACCTGGCAGCGGAAGCTGTGGGCAATGCCCCGGAACGATTGCTTCGCCTTGTATCGGAACGGGAGCACGTTGTTTCGAGCGGGTGGGAGAATGGCCTGGCCGTGCCTTATGCTCGAGTAGACGGATTAACGCGGCCCCTGGTGGTGGCGGCGAAATCGGAAGGGATCGACTTTGACGCGCGCGACGGCAAGCCGGCGCGACTGATCATCCTGATTCTGACCGGAGACAACCGGTCGCAACTGGATTTGCTGGGAGACGCCAGCGAATTATTCAGCCGGAAGGAAGCGGTGGATCGGGCGGTAAATGCCACCACGTTTTTGGAATTAGCGGCAGCATTAAACGCTCCGGTGCAGTGAGTCGATGGGAAATTCGGCGGCGGTTGGTAGGGTGGTTCCCGATCTTCGGGGAACTGCCGGTTCCGGAAATAACAGTTCCAGCAATTCTCTGGCTCCCGCGTGGCCTGCATATGCATGACCAACCAGCAGAAGGGTAGCTTGGTTCCAAGTCACACATCGCAATTGAGGCGGGTTGTAGAATTTCCGGCTATTGCCATCGGGCTGCATCGGTCGATTCTCCTTACGGTACTCTTTCTGTCAAACGGTTGACGTGATCGCAGGAGGCGAGGCCTGGGTTAAGGCTGGCCAGCGCTGCGGAACAGGGCAGCAACGCTTTCGGGAAGGGCGTCGTCCAGTCTGCAAGCCAGCCACTCCTGCAATTCTGACTTCTGCGGCGCGTCGAGGGCTCGGAACTCAAGCCCGACCAGCCCACTTTCGCCGCGCCAGCAAACCCGGGCGTCAGCGAGGATCGCGCTTTCGTGTCCCGGCAAACTGAAACGTACGACGGCCGGCAATTTGGGCTCCGGCGTGACGGTGCGCGTGCTAATCGCAAGCCCACCTTCACTGATGTTTACGGTTTCGCACAAAAACTCATCGGCTTCTCCGGATCTAACAAAGGCGGGGACCGTCATCGGACAACGGAAGTACCGCCTTCGTTCGCGCACGATGAGCCCGTACGCGGCCTTCAGAATTTGAGCGACCGAAGCAGTTGTTAGAGGCCTTTTCAGGACGAAGGTCGAGCTTTGTCTCGCCATCGATGTTTCGGGCGTATTTCCTGCCGTGATAGCGAAGGTGACCGCCGTCCGATTCGTCCGAGAGAAGCGAATCTGCTCCATCGCCATCTCGGCCTCATCTCCGATCAGGAAATCGACGATCACGGCCTCGAACTTGCGTTTATCCAGGAGTTTGACCGCCGTGAACACGTCCTCACAGACCTCCGACCGGATCGCCAACATCTGCAGCGTTTGAATGATCAGTTCGCGGGCTTCATTATCCCTGCACACCAGCAGCGCGGTTCCCGCCGCCGCCCATTTTTCCGTGCCCGTCATTTATTACCCCCCCGTTGGAACGGTTCACGATCCGAGTTTCCTGGCGTCGCCGCCTACGACGTTTCGGCGACCCCTAGGCGAAGCCTGATGTTTACTCAGTGCGCGGCGAAGCGTCAACTCCAATCTCGAGCTTTGGAACACTTGCAGTTACTAATCTATTTTTATGTTACTAACTATTTTAGTTAGTAAGTAGAAACTCACAAAAGAGAAGGGAGAAAGTGGCGCGCTAGCGGCGCAGGGGTGGGCGAGCCGTAAGAATTCGGGCTATCTTCGGGCGAGATTTGCTCCCTGTTTACTGCTTTGGATGCAATCAGTTTTATAGCTGCGGCGGTGGCGTAAATCGGTTATCCTCTGGGCCATGAAGTCAATCCCTTAAAGGGAGAATGAATGGCTGATCTAGATGCGGTTCTAGAGCAGTTGATACAAGAACGCAGGCGTGCAGAAGGGGAGCTCAAACAACTGGAAAAAGTGATTGCGCAGCTTAGCCGGCTGAAAATCAGAGGCTCGCGAGGTGCGGGAAAGCGCAAAAAACACCAGTTGTCGGCAGCGGCCCGAGAGCGCATCGCGGCAGCGCAGAGAGTGCGCTGGGCAAAGGTGCGCGCGCAGTCCAAAAACAAGTCCCCATAATCGTGAACACCGGGGATGGCGCCGGTGCAGTGAGCGAGGGAGGGCGTGATTCCCACTCACTGCACCGGCTTTGCTGCAAATCAGGCAGAAACGCTCAGGTCGCGGTGGAGGAACTGTCAGCCGAAGAGGCGACGCGGTCCGCGTCCCTGCGATACAAGGGCCATATCGGCGGGATGGCAACAAACCTCAAGAGGGCAGGGCAGCAGACCTTTGTTTGCAACATCTGCCCACGAAATACCCGCTGTTCTGCGTGCTTGACGTCGCTTCCGGCGGGCTATCACTTTGGTCGAAAGCATAGGCAAAGTTGATTCAGACGGCAACTTCTGCCCTACCTCCTTCCTACTTCATCGGGGGCAGGTACGGAATATATCGCGCAAAAAGCCAGCACAAAAAAAACACGACTGGGATGTGCACCATCAACTGCAGCACTCCGTATCCCACAATGTCCCTCGCCTTCAACTTCAATATGCCCAGTAGCGGCAGCATCCAGAAAGGGTTCACCAGATTGGGCAGCGCCTCCGATGCATTGTAAATCTGCACCACCCACCCCAGGTGCACCTGATGCAGATTTGCCGCCTGCAACACATACGGCGCCTCGATCACCCACTTGCTGCCACCGGACGGAATGAAAACTCCCAGCACCGTAGAATAAATCGCCACCAGCAGCGGATAAGTCCCATGCGTGCTGACCGAGGCGAAGAGTTTCGCGAGCGCATCCGCAATCCCTGTCCCAACAATCATTCCGAAGATCACGGCATAGAACGGGAACTGGATCAGCACGCCACCGGTCGCGGGAATGCACTCCGAAACGGCCCGCATAAAGCGCTTCGGCCGCCAGTGCAACAAAAGCCCAACCGTTATGAAGATGAGGTTATAAGTATTAAGATCAAGCTTTGCCAGAGCGCTCTGTTGAGATGGGCGAAAGACGTCTATAAGATACCAGCACAGCAGCGCGGCGACTAAAACCGTGAGCAACGGGCTGTATTCCAGCCACTCCCCCGGTTTGCTTTTTGGCTCGAGGCTGGAGCGAATTGGTTCGTATTGAATGCCGTAGTACTCGGCGGTTCTGGCATTCTCCGGCGACGGCGTCGACAAGTAGGCGATCGCCACCGACAGCACGATGAGGATCGCCGTCATTACGATGCTTGGCCACAAGAAAAGGGTTTGGGTGAGCGGGATCAAACCACTGATGTTGAACAATGTCGGCGGTATGGCAGACTTTGTCGCCATCATCATGGCAGCCGAAGACGACAGTCCCATCGCCCAGACGGCGCCCAGTCCGAGATATGCAGCCGCGCCCGCCGCGCGATAGTCCATCCCTTTCACGCGATGAGCCAGTTCCCGAACAAATAGTCCACTGATAATTAGACTCAAGCCCCAATGGATCAGCGAGGCCAGCATGGACAAGAGCGCAACCATCGCAACCGCGCCTCGTGGCGTCTTTGGAATTCCAGCCAGGGCGCGGATGACGCGATAAACGACGGGCGTCGAGGCCACCACATACCCACCCACGATGATCATCACCATCTGCATGGTGAAAGGAACCAGCGCCCAGAAATTCTTCCCTCCCTGAATCGCAAGCTTTGCTGGACTTTGGTGCAGCAGTAAGCCGGCGGCAAAGACCACCACGATCCCAAGCAGGGCGAAGACCAGAGGATCGGGGAACCAACGCTCGCTCCAGTTGGCCAGTCCCAAACCGAAACGCACTAGGCCCTGTTCCTGTGTCGCTGATTGCTTCTCCGCTGGCTGCATGCCTGCTCCTTTCAACCGCACGATATTCGCCAAGGGTGCTACTGCAGAATGGGCGCTGACTTGATGTCCGGCGCTCTACGCCGGACATTGTAATCCTGGGAGCCTCCGTTGCGGAGTTTATTGAGATCAGTGTATGCGCGGTTGGTTGAGCTAGGTGCAGGTTTTGCGGGAGTGTCCTAATTCATCGCGAAGGACGCCCAGGCACACGAAGCTATTCGGCAGGGTTTTTTCGCGCGCCTTCGCGTCCTTCGTGGTTTTCTAAGGAATCTATTCAGCTATTCATTGTCCAGATATTCTTCCGGAACGTCGTCTTCCGGAACCTCGTGGGTGGTAACTTCCTTCACGCCCTCATCCGCCTCTTCCACTCCGCCGACCACGCCAGCCTCGAAGGCATTGCCTTCATCCAGCAATTCCTCCACGCTCTCGGAATCCGCATCTTCGACGGTCGATATGGCCTGCATATCGCCCGAGCGCACGTCCGTAAGGGTTTCCGGTTCGTCGCGTGAAAACCCCCTCGGCGTGCTGCGTGATGCCCGTTGCGGCTGTTTCCGTACGCCCGCGCCGGAACCGCGTTTCTCGGCCGGCCGGGCCTTAGCCGTCGGCCGTTTCGGGGCTGTCTTCTTTTTGTTCTTAGCTGGGTTTCCCTTTGCGGCCCTTTTTATTGCGGCCTTCTTGATTGCGGCCTTTCGCGCCGCGGGTTTCTTAGCCTTACTTTTTTTCTTCACGGATTTCTTTTTGGCAGCCATAGGCGCAGTCTATCACCGTTACGAACGCTGAGTTCGCCCTCTCCGTCGTCAAATCATTCGACAACTTTCAGCAGTCTCCAGTTATGCAGCCGCTTTCTTGCTCTTCTGGAAAAAAGCCAGAAGGTCGGCATTAATCTGCTCGTGATGCGTGGTGCACATCCCGTGTGGGAAGCCGGGATACACTTTCAGGATCGCGTTCTTGACGATCTTCGCCGACAACAAGCCCGCAGCCTGGATGGGCACGATCTGGTCGTCATCCCCGTGAAGAATGAGCGTGGGAACGTCGAATTTCTTGAGATCCTCAGTGAAGTCGGTTTCGGAGAATGCTTTGATGCAGTCGTAGCCGGCCTTCACGCCTCCCATCATGCCCTGCCGCCACCAATTGTCACGGATGTCTTCAGAAATCTTGGCGCCCGGGCGGTTATAGCTGTAGAACGGAAGCGTAATGTCTTTGTAAAATTGTGCGCGGTTTTCGGTATAGGCAACCCGTAGCCCGTCAAATGCCGAGATCGGCTGGCCCGCTGGATTCTTCTCCGTCTTCAGCATGAGCGGAGGCACTGCACTGATAAGCACAGCCGTGCCCACGCGTTTTGTGCCATGCCGGCCGATGTAGCGCGCGACCTCTCCGCCGCCCGTGGAATGGCCGATGTGGATCGCGTCTTTCAGATCGAGCTTATCGGTCAGGGCGGCGAGATCGTCCGCATAGGTGTCCATATCGTTGCCATCCCAGGTCTGGGTCGAGCGGCCATGGCCGCGGCGGTCGTGCGCGATCACGCGATAGCCGCGCTGGCCGAAGAACATCATCTGCGCGTCCCAGTCATCGCCCGTCAGAGGCCAGCCGTGGCTGAACACGATTGGTTGACCCTTGCCCCAGTCTTTGTAGAAAATCGTGGTGCCGTCCTTTGTAGTTATTGTCGCCATAAGAACACCCCTTTCTTTTTTAGATTTCTATTCTCGAACCGCATTGTTGGAATCAGGGTCTGCTTGCTTTGTAATCAAGCTGCAGGTACCCGCTCAGGATGAAACCGCACAGTAGCGAACACGGTCAGCGCCGCGAACAGCACGAGGACGACCGACCGCGCCGCCAGAAATGGCGGCTCTTTCTGGGTGGGAGCCAGCGCATTTAGCGCTGAAACCTTTTCGAACGACTGCACGACCAGAACAAACACATTGAAAATACAGTGCCAGGCCGGAGCCGACGACGTAGATCCAGCGCCATGCGCCTGCCAGGTGAAACACATAGCGCGCCGGAATCGCGAAAGCCAGTACCACCAGCGACATGATTCCGAGAATGCGCGAGGGAAGCAGATGCGTGAACGGAAAACCGAAGCCGCTAATGCTGGTCAGTACCGTGGTGGCGAGAAACAGAGCCGTCCAGCGGTCCAGCAGGTTCGTCTTTAGGAGGCCGTACATCACCACGAGTCCCGAGCCGATGCCTATCAGGCTGATCAGCACGTGTAAGAGCGTGTACGTCGCAAGGCTCATCCCAAAAACCATGATCGTCTTCTCCTTTCACTTTTTGATGATGCTTATACCGTCTCTTGACCGGCATGCCGCTCCAGTTCATTACGATTCCAATGGCCCAGTCGGGCGGCGGATTCATACGTGCTCTGGCAGAAATCGAGCAACGAACGGCTGGGCGATGGAGCGCTGCGAACGTCGTCGTACATCAGGAGAAACTCACTAAGCTCCTTGTTATAAAAAGCCGCGCTGGGCTCAGTGGCCGCCTCTTTAAAGCCTTGCGGCTCGGGAGCCGCATACGAATAAAATGCTGCGCCTTTGACGTCTCCACCGCCGGGCCAAAAACCGACGCTGCTCACTTCATGGGAATATGCTTCCCGCGTAACCGAATCCGCGCCCGGCCGCTCTGGCGCGCGCCGCCCGGAAAAACGGCTCACCGCCAGGTCGAAACTGCCCCAGAAAAAATGGACAGGACTGCTCTTTCCGATAAATCCTCCCCGGAATTCATTGAACACCGAATCCACGGTCGACAGAATGCGCCAGAATTTCTCGACAGATTTCGCGTCGTAAGATGCGTGGACTCGATCCTGATCGAACGGAATCGGATCTGGAATTTCGACCGGCATGCGCCAGATTTTCACATCAATTCCGGCCGATCGAAGCATGCGCATGAACTCTGCATAGAAATCGGCCACCGAACGCGGCACGAGCGGCATCTTCTTCACTACCCCGTCACTGGTTTCGAGGACCAGTTGATGCTCGATGAAATCGAACCAGAGCTCAAATGATCGGTCCCCGTAAGGAATCCGCGAAGTGGTTAAGCCCCGGGCGGCGACATACAGGGGCACGTTCCACCAATGGTTGACCAGGGGGGTAAGCGCCAGCCGCACTTTACCTACGATCTGGGTCCACATGTGAAGGGTGGCGCAGGTATCTTTCCACGACTCCGTCGGCAGCGCGGGCCAACATTGCGGCAGATCCGTCACGTAGGAACGCATAGCTAGATCTCTCAGCAGTTCCGCCATCTTACATGCCTCGGGGAATCGGGGTGAAATCGTTCTATTCGGCGGCCTGCGCCGCCAGCCTTTCGACCACCGCGATATTTTGCAACAACTCCGGCGGCAGATCGTGACGCTCCCGCAGGAACTCAGGGCTGTTGTAGCTCACCCAGACTTTTCCTTGCGCATCTTCCCAGACCAGAATCTTCAGTGGCAGGTCGATGGCGATACTTGGCCGGGCCAGCATGAGGGGCGTACCTGCCTTGGGGCTGCCAAAAATCAGCAGCTTGGTAGGAGGCATTTTCATCCCTACCTTTTCGGCTTCTCCGCTGTGGTCCACGAGGGCGAACAGCGTGACTCCCTTGGATTGCAGAATATCCTTGAGCCGACCGACGGTCTCGTCGACAGAGTGATTACTCAGCTTGTCGACGATTCCCTTGGTTGCGGTCACCGGTGTCATGGGAATCTCCTCGCGTTCTGGGATTAGGTTTGACGGCCTGAAACCTGACCGCATGCGACTAAACAGGCCTCCGGACAAATCCGCTTCGCGGCACAGCAACCGGAAGGCGCAAATAATAGCACAGAAGACGCTAAGCCTGAAGGCACAATCCGGTCGGCCGGGCTTCAATCTCACGCCTTACGCTTCCGCCCGGTTCACCAATCCCGACATGCGGGCAGTGGTAAACTCGTCGTGTGCGGGACCATCTGCGCCGAACTTCTCTTCTTCGAGCATCTCTTCTTCGAGCTTCTGGTGCTGTTTTCTATATCGCCAGCTGGTTGCTCCTGAGTTTTTTTCTTGTACCCTCGCTTCACGCCGCCGAACCGTCGTCGCGCGACCTTGATTCCGGATGGCAATTCCGCGCCGTCTCCAACACGGACCGAGCCGATCTCAAAGAATGGCAGCCGGCCCAGATTCCGGGGGTGGTCCAAACTGATCTGCTCCGCAACCATCTCATTCCCGACCCGTTCGATCGCGACAACGAATTTCATCTGCAATGGATCGGCCTTGCCGACTGGGAATATCAAACCGCATTCCAACTTGATGCAGCCGCTCTCGAGCGCGAACATCTGGATCTGGTTTTCGACGGGCTCGACACGTTCGCCGACGTCTACCTGAACGACCAATCCATTCTCCATGCCGACAATATGTTCCGCCGCTGGCGAATCCCCGTGAAAACTTTGCTGAAGCTAGGGGCAAACACGCTGCGGATTGTCTTTCATTCCGCCGTCGAGCATGTGCTTCCCTACGTCAAATCACTGCCTTACGTTTTGCCCTCGATCTCTACTCTCGATGCGGTAAACGAAGAAAATCTCGCGACTGCCCCTTTCACCCGCAAGGCTCCCTTCAGCTACGGCTGGGATTGGGGGCCTCGATTCCTGACGGAAGGCATTTGGCGCCCGGTGCGCCTCGAAAGCTGGGACGAGCTGCGGATCGAAAACTTTCACATCCGCCAACAAAGCATCAGAACCGACCTGGCCCAAGTTTTCGCCGAAATCGACATCGAATCCACCCAGCCAACGACGGCCACAATCGCTTTAGCTCACAATGAACTTCCCGGCCCGGAAGTTTCCGACGGCAATCAAACCGTGCAGCTCAATGCCGGAATGAACCACGTCTCCTTTCCCATACGCATTGCGAATCCCAGGTTGTGGTATCCCGCGGGGTACGGCGATCAGAACCGCTATCAGTTTTCCGCTAGTATCCGCATTGGCCGTGAAAACGCGGTCCATGCCAAAATCACCACCGGCCTGCGTTCCGTCGAACTACGCCGCGCTCCAGACCAGTGGGGTAAGAGCTTCGAGTTTGTGGTTAACGGCATTGAAGTATTTGCCAAGGGCGCTGACGTCATTCCCTTTGACAGCTTTTCCAATCGCGTCACACCAGATATCCACCGCAAGATTCTTCAAGCCGCCCGCGACGCCCACATGAATATGGTTCGCGAGTGGGGCGGAGGCTACTACGAGTCCGACGATTTTTACGACATTTGCGACGAACTCGGCCTGATGGTCTGGCAGGAATTCATGTTCGGCGGCGACATGGTCCCCGGCGACGTGGCCTTTCAAGAAAATGTCAGGCAAGAGGCCATAGATCAGATCAAGCGCCTGCGCGATCATCCCAGCGTGGTCGTCTGGTGCGGCAACAACGAAATCGAAACCGGCTGGTGGCACTGGGATGATCGCAAGGACTTCAGAGAGTCGATCTCGCCTGCCGCTCGCGACCGCGTGTGGCAGGATTATGTCGTCCTGTTCGCTGACATCCTCAAGAGTGCGGTCACGCAATACGCCGATCCAACTCCGTACACGCCCAGTTCACCCAGCGCCAACTTCGAGGAGATTCCCGATAATCAGCACAACGGCGACATGCACTATTGGGCCGTCTGGCACCAGCAGGCACCCGCGTCCGACTACACAAGACAGTTCCCCCGCTTCATGTCGGAATTCGGATTTCAATCCTTCCCTGAGATGCGCACTATCCGCACCTACGCCCATACTCCCGAGGACTTCGACCTTCGCTCAACCGTTATGCAGGCCCATCAGAAAAACAAGGGCGGAAACGAACGCATCCTTACTTATATGCTGCGCGAATACCGCGAGCCCAGGGACTTCGCGTCATTCGTTTATTTGAGCCAGGTACAGCAGGCCGAGATCATAAAGATCGGAGCCGAGCACCTGCGCCGCCAGCGCCCGCGCACCATGGGGTCGCTTTACTGGCAATTGAACGACTGCTGGCCGGTCGCCTCCTGGTCGAGCATTGATTACTATGGCCGCTGGAAAGCCCTTCATTACTACGCCCGCCGCTTCTACGATGATGTGCTGATCTCGCCCTTCCTGCATGAGGGCAAAGTCGACGTCTACGTCATCTCCGATAAACTGCAGCCCCTATCGGCTACGATTCATATGCGCCTGCTCGATTTTTTCGGCAATGTTCTGCTTGAACAGACGAAAGATGTTCAGGTCCCCGCGCAGTCGAATGCGATTTATTTCTCGGTCGACCAGTCGGCACTGGCAGCCAAGGCCGACCCGCACCGCACCTTCCTGGTCTTCGATCTGGAGATGGCCAGGAAAAAGCTATCTCGCAACCTTATCTTCTTCGACGTGGCCCGCGCTCTAGACCTGCCCATCGCCCCGATTATAGAAACTACGATCGGCAAATCCGGCGACGCCTACACAATCAGCCTGCAATCTGCAAAGCTGGCCCGGAACGTATACATCTCATTCCGAGACCTCGAGGTCGAGGCCGAAGACAACTATTTCGACCTGCTCCCCTCAGAGCCCATTACACTTCGCCTGAAAACCTCGGCCACGCTGGCGCAATTGAAAACCAGGCTGGTGGTCACCTCACTGACCGACGCGTTTAAGTCCAACTGACCCTGCAGGGCGCCTGTAGCCGGCCGAAGAGCTGTTCGTATCGCTGATGCTGAGGGCGCCCCAGCAACTGGCGTGATTCACGTAGCATTTCCTGAACCTGGCAACCGTTCAATGATGGGAGCTGTACAACAATCCGTGAACCCTCACGATTCCCCGTCCTGGTGCCTTGTTACTTCGTCCGAAATGACAAGGAAATTCGTTAACTTCGCCCTTCCGAAGGAAGTCGTGATCGCGCAGTCCGTTGCGTCACGTCCGGTTGCCATCAGCACACGGCCAATGCGCCGAACATTGTGCCGGGCATCAAACGTCCACCAACGATCTCCCAGATAGACTTCAAACCAGGCGCTGAAATCCATTGGACTGGGGGCGACGATCACTCCAATGTCGCCCAGGTATCCCGTTGCATAGCGAGCGGGGATGTTGAGCGCCCGGCAGAACGTGATAGCAAGGTGCTGAAAGTCGCGGCAGACTCCGACGCGCTCGGTGTAAACCCCCAGCGCCGAGCGGATTGGATTGGAAAATTCGTATCCGAAGGTGATTTTGCTGTGCACCCAGTCACAGACTGCTTTAACCCGCTGCCAGCCCCGGGGCGCATTCCAAAAAAGTTCCGCAGCTGTGTTCGATAACAGATCCACTTCGCAATAGCGGCTGTTCATTAGAAATGGAAGGACGTCCACGGGTAGTCGATGAACGGGAACCTCAGCCGCATCCAAACACTCTTCGTCCGGCTCTCCCGAGTCTTCAATCAGGGTGGAATTCTGCAACCGAATGGTTCCCGACGGAGCCACTAAACGGCAGGCATGATTGCCAAATGCGTCTTCGTAGTTCTCGACGATTATTAAGGGATCAGTTTGCAGCTCATCCGGCTCCCGCAAATCTTTTCTTCGCGACGGATGCACATTTAGCAGGGTCACGATCGGCACTTCCCCAGCCGTTTCGAATTGAATATCGTAGCCAAGACGAATCAGCATAAGATTTCAAGTTTCCTTCTGCGCAGAATGGCGGCGCAGATGAGATGCAGAAACTAACACGGAAACGGGGTTTTCTTCCAGATTTTTTGTTGCTGCTTCCGATTACAAAATCGGCGGCGCTAATCGGTGTATCATGCGGTAGCTTCACATTAGAGGGGAAAAGTGACCTATTGTTTGGGAATTGCGACGCGGGAAGGTTTGGTGCTGGCTTCAGATTCCAGGACCAACGCCGGTTTTGATCAAGTCAACACTTGTCGCAAGATGTTTCGCTTTGTTCAGCCGGGAGAGCGCGTTTTTGTAATCTTGACCAGCGGCAGCCTCTCCATCAGCCAATCGGTTATCACTCTGCTCGGCGATGACTTCGATTCCGGCCGAGGCCTCGCCCAGGCCAACTCCCTGTATGACGCCGCCCGCATCGTAGGCGATTGCGTACGCAGAATCTCCGATATTGACCGGGCCTCGCTGGAGCGCGATTCTTTCAGCTTCAATGTTCATCTATTGCTGGGTGGCCAGGTGCGGGGGCAGGAGCCCAACCTCTATCTGATTTATCCGCAGGGAAATCCACTGGCAGCCACAGAAGATTCTTTGTATCTGCAACTGGGTGAGTGCAAGTACGGACGGCCGATCCTGGACCGCGGCATTCAGGCTTCAACCTCGCTGGAAGTGGCGGCGAAGTATGCCCTTCTTTCGCTCGACGCGACCATGCGCTCGAATGTAACCGTAGGTCCCCCTTTCGACCTGTTGCTCTATAAGAAAGACAGTCTCCAGATCACGCGTTACCGCCGCGTATCGGCCGGGGACAGAGATTTAAATCTGATTCATTCAAGCTGGGAGCAATCTCTCCGGCGGGCAGTGGAACAGTTACCCGATATCGAATTCCAGTCTCCAGGCAACGAAATCCCCGCCCAAGGCACCAGAGAAGTCGCGCGATCGAGGGGCTAAGGTCGCCAGACCGCTCCGGACTGTTTCTTGAATGCGGTGAATCACTTTTCCCCATCATTAATTCGCCGTTGGGCGAGCTATGCTAGCGGGGCGTGACGGGGCAGTATGATTATAGAAATGGACACGTCGGAACGTACTGGTGCAGAGGCGCTGCACAGGTACGAACTGAACGGCGCTTACGACGAGATGTACAGTGCCGTGGACCGTCCCCGCAAACAGTATCGTCCGTTGCATAATTTGCTCCTGAATCTGGGGGCCGACGAGTTGCGCCGCAGCAAGCACGAAGCTGACCAATCGTTCTTCAACCAGGGAATCACATTCACGGTTTACGGCAACGAAAAGGGCACCGAAAGGATTTTCCCTCACGATCTGCTGCCGAGGATCATCACAGCCGCTGAATGGGAGCGTATCGAACGCGGACTGACGCAGCGGATTACGGCCCTAAACCTCTTCCTCAAAGACGTCTATCACGAGGGAAAAATCGTCGCAGATGGTGTCGTGCCCGGCAGCATTATCTATACCTGCAAGCACTATCGCCGGGAAATGCGTGGCATCAAGGTTCCCCGCGACGTTTACATCACCGTAGTCGGAACCGACTTGATTCGAAATCCAGAAGGCAACTTCGTTGTTCTTGAAGATAATCTCCGCGTGCCCAGCGGAGTTTCTTACATGCTCACCAGCCGCAGGGTGATGAAGCAGATATTCCCCGGCCTGTTTCAAAAGTGCCGCGTGCGCCCCATCGAGCAATACAGCCAGGTGCTGCTGTCGACTCTTCGGTCTCTGGCTCCGGAGGGCCGTTCTGAGCCGACCGTCGTCCTCCTGACCCCGGGATCTTACAACTCCGCTTATTTCGAGCATACGTATCTGGCGCGCCAGATGGGAATTGAACTCGTCGAAGGCCGGGATCTTGTCGTACACGACAATGTCGTCTATATGCGAACCACCTTCGGCTTGCAGCGTGTGGATGTGATCTACCGCCGCATTGACGACGACTATCTGGACCCCCTGGTTTTCGAACACGGTTCGTCACTCGGGGCGGTGGGCCTGTTCAACGCTTATCGCGCCGGAAACATCGCCTTTGCCAATGCCCTGGGGACAGGCGTCGCCGACGACAAAGCTATCTACGCTTATGTCCCCAAAATCATTCGCTACTATCTCGATCAGGACCCCATCCTTGATGGCGTCGAAACTCTATTGATGTCGGACCCCGGCCAGCGGGACCACGTCTGCCAGCGACTGGATGAGTATGTGGTGAAAGCGGTTGGCGAATCCGGCGGCTACGGCATGTTGATTGGTCCTCATAGCACGGCAGAGCAGCGCTCGGAGTTTCGTGACAAGATCTATGCGCAACCCCGCAACTACGTCGCGCAACCGGCCATCAACCTTTCGACCGCTCCATGTTTTGTAGACGGCACCATCGAACCGCGCCACGTCGATCTCAGGCCCTATGTTCTTTACGGCGAAAAAATTATGGTTATTCCCGGCGGCCTCACCCGAGTGGCCCTGCGAAAGGGATCGTTGGTAGTGAATTCCTCTCAAGGTGGCGGTTCCAAAGACACGTGGGTCTTACAAAGTTAGAGGAATCGAGTTGACCAATCCATGCTCTCCCGCGTAGCCGACAGTTTGTACTGGATGAGCCGCTATTTCGAGCGCGCCGACAACGCCTCGCGCGTGCTGAAGGCTACTTACGGTCTGATTTTGAATCCCGCGAAGTTTTCCACTGAAGAGCGCTGGTTCCGCGCCGTTTCTTCGCTGGCGCCGGGAGCGGCATCCAACAACGTCGATCCGCAGCGGGCCTTATTTTTGCTGGTAGCGGATCCCGAGGGCTCGTTTTCTATTGCCAAATGCATTAGCGGGGCGCGCGAGAACGCCCGGCAGGTCCGCGAGGAAATCAGCTCAGAGATGTGGGAGCACCTGAACCGGCTATTTCACGACGTAACCGGTTCTGAGTTGCAGGCGAATGACGATGCTGGCGCCATGCGAGTGGTTAGCCTGGTGCGCGAAGGGTCCTATCGTTTTCACGGCGTAACTGCCGCTACGATGAATCACGATGAAGCCTGGCACTTCATCCAACTCGGCAAATACATGGAGAGAGCATGCAATCTTTGCGTCCTGCTGGATGCTTACTTCGCGGTCGACAAGCATGCCGACAATCTGGATTGGGTTGGCCTGTTGAGCAGTTGTGCCGCATTTGAGGCCTACTGCAAGGCCTGCACGGCCGAACTAAAGCCGGACCGTATCGCGAACTTCCTTTTGCTGAAGCCCGAGTTCCCTTATTCCGTGCGTTATTCGCTGGATCGCATGCACGAGGCCCTGGCCGCGATCAGCAATCTCTCGTTAAGCCGCAGAACAAACAAAGTTGAGAGGCTCATCGGACATCTGCGATCGATGGTGGCCTATGTGCAGGTCTCAGACGTGATCCGCAACCTGCATAAGTACCTCGGCGAAATTATCGAGCAGTGTCGCGACTTGCATGCGGCGGTCCACGAGGTATACATCGACTACCCGATCGAAGTTGCCTTCGAAACCTAAATGTTCTACGCCATTCGCCATTTCACGCGCTACCGCTACAGCCGGCAGGTCTGGCAAAGCATGATGGAAGTTCGCATGCATCCCAGGAGCGAAGGCAATCAGCGCTGCTTCGTTTTTCAGTTGTCAGTGAATCCCCGCGCGCGCATCTTTGGCTACAGCGATTCCTACGGCAACCTTGTTCACCACTTCGATCTGCCGTCCCGCCACGACCAGCTCACCATCATTACCGATGCCTTGGTGAATATCGAGGACAAACCTCCCGTTCCAGACTCCATGGAATACGAGAGCTGGACAGACCTGGAAGATCTCGTAGAAAAAAATGATTACTGGGACATGTTAATGCCAAGTCATTTTGCGCGATCCTCTCCGGAGCTTGAAGCTTTGGCCAGGGAGATCGGAGCGAGCGACAGGAACGGACGAAGCCCCTTGGCGTTCCTCATGGATATTTCGAGCGGCATCCATCGTAGCTTTAACTATGTAAAGAAGAGCACAACGGTGAATTCTCCCATTGAGCATGCGCTTGAGTCACGGCAGGGCGTTTGCCAGGATTTTGCTCACATCATGATCGCCCTGGTTCGAAACGCCAGAATCCCTTGCCGTTATGTCAGCGGATACCTCTATCACGGCAGTGAAAATTCTCATCCTTCCGCCGATGGCGCAACGCATGCCTGGGTTGAAGCGCTCCTTCCGGGCTTGGGCTGGCTAGGTTTTGATCCGACCACGAACCGGCTCGCCGGCGAACGACACATTCGCACCGCGATCGGCCGCGATTACGCCGACGTTCCGCCCACTATGGGCGTTATGAAGGGAAAGGCCGAGACGCAACTCCAGGTCCGGGTTCGCGTCACACCGTCGCAAGCGGTGCTTCCACCCGACGAAGAGTTTGCCTCCGACGAAGAGTGGTCTCAATTTCTTGAGGAAGATCAACAATCTCAGCTAGTCGATGCTCAACAACAGCAATAGAAGCGCTTCTGCTTCGGGGACCTGGCTGAACGCGGAGGATGGCACTTTCGGAAACCAACTTTTCCGAGTGATTTCGTCGTCTGTAACTGCTTGAAAATATGGCGGAGAGAGTGGGATTCGAAATCCCGCCCGTATTGAAAACAAAGGAACTCCTTTATTTCCAGTCCTCTCGTTCCTCAACAATCGCACCTTCCGCAGGGGTCTAACCCATGAGTTAGCACGCCGCCGGGATTTGGGTTCTCCAAATCTTGCCAGATCACTTTCTGGCTAGATGATCGAACAGCGTCGCAATTCTCCACGCCGGGATCACGCCTGCAATGCCGCTGTTTGCTTTTACGTAAAGTCCATCCACCTTATCGCCGCCTTTCGTTCTAACAGGCTCCTGATCGGAAACGTGCTTGTAATCGATTCCAAGCAGTTTATTCTCAACATTGAGCAACGCATCATCCGACGCAGCGGTGGTTGGCGGTAGGAAAAATACTGGTGACCCGCTGAACCCACGGATCGACTGACAGTCCACCAAAAAGATTTCGTGTTCATTCTCGAACTCATCGATATCTTTCTCTGCGGGCATCATGGAGATGAATCCGAATCTCGCTGTCGGTGTGTTTGTGATCTTGCCGTCGTGGTCAATCAACCGTCCGATCATGGCAACTTGGTCTCCGATCCCGATGTTCCTGTCAGCAATCATGGGGATGGTCAGGAAAGCTCCTTCGTACACGGGAATCGTACTGTGCTTCTCAGCAGAATATTGAGGGAACGGAACCGCTGCGACATCGTCTCCTTCTGGATGGTTTAGCCATCGATGCGGGTTCGTCAGAATCACGTCGGGAGTGCCGTCTTTGCAACTCACCCTAACAACAGGGGCGTTCATTTCTTTAATGACGTGTCTGTTTGTCACTACGAAGTCCCCGCCGTGCCGTTCGGAGTGGACGAGGAAGCCGCTACCTCCGGCCCACTTTCCTTCGTATGCAGATGCTTCGTCCGGGTAGATGTAAACGACGCATTGGAGATAGTCCCTAGCGATTCTCATTCCGTCAGCCTACCTCGTAACAAGGAAAATCAGCATGATGTAGCCGAGACAAAAGCAGCCAAGAGAACTGAAGCCAAGGGTCTCGCTTATGGAGTACACCAATTTCGTGTGCTTGTTGCCGTGCTGGTATTCCTCGTAGCTGAAAATCAACCAAACGATAAAACCCACGCCGAGGATGACGCTCCATCCGAGCAGGAGGAGCGGAGAAGCATAGAACCGCGGCAGGCGTCCGCCTTGTGCGTGTAGTGCTGATGATCCGACTAGAAGAACGATGGAGCCGGTCGCAAGGCCAATGATGAATTCAGCCGCCCGGATGTATTTACCTAACAGAGGCTCGAACGTACCCGGCACACCTTTTGGGTCCAGATTGTAGGACTCGAATTCCTTCGTGAAGTACGACGCAGCCCACACTCCAACAACAATTACGGGGCCAATGACGACGCCGCTGAAACCCGGAAATGGGTGCCACATGGCGGCAGAATACTACAAAGCGGCTCTCTCTACGGCCAGCGTATAATCCCGGCCATGAACAATTTACGACGGATGCCTGTTTCCATTGGCTTTGTTGTTCTTTTGAGCACAATCTATCTCCACGCCGGAACACATCGAGATTTCCAAGCCGGGAAACTTTTGGATGTTAGTTCTGACGAACGGCTCGTGGAAGGCACAACCGTCAAACACGCAGTCTATGAAGTGCAGCTTGGAGACATAATCTACTTTGCCAGAGGCGAGCGGATACACGTCCATTCAGGCGATGTCGGGCATGGTCTAGTGGTTGGGGATGCGGTGCAGGCTGCAATTGAGGGGGACAACCTGATCTTGCAACGCCCCGATGGAAAGGAGATCAAAACAAAGATCATCCAGCGTAAGAGAGCAGACAGCGGAACTCCCTAGTTCTGACTCAGGATAACCCATGTGCGGACGCTACCGACTGTCACGTAGGAAACAGCTTGTCGAAGAATACTTCGACTCGGCGTCTGATGAACCTGAGTGGAATCCCCGCTACAACGTCGCACCAACCCAGCCCGTCCCCGTCATCCGTCAAAACCCAAAGGAACCACGGCGGGAGTTGTCTCTGATGCGTTGGGGACTCATCCCCTCGTGGGCGAAGGAGATGTCTGGTGCAGCGATGATGATTAACGCCAGAAGTGAGACGGCTGCGACTAAGCCAGCGTTCCGTGATCCACTGGCCAACCGTCGATGCCTCATTCCGGCGGACGGATTCTACGAGTGGCAGCGGGCGGGCAAGGCGAAGCAGCCGTACTGCTTTGAAGTCAATGACGGAGCGTTGTTCGCATTCGCAGGGCTGTGGGATCGTTGGAAGGACCCGAACGGGCAGTGGATCAAGTCATGCTCGATCCTGACGACGACACCGAACGCAGTGACTTCCTCAGTCCATGATCGAATGCCAGTCATCCTCGATCCAGACTGTTACGATTTGTGGCTCGATCCGGGCATGCACGACGTAAGGGTGGTGTCGGACATGCTGAAGCCGTATGACGCCCGGATGATGCGGTCGTACCCGGTGAGCAGTCGGGTCAACTCCGTTGCGAATGATGACGCGGAGTGTTCCACGCCTACGCAGATTATTCCAGCCCAAACGCAGGCGAATCTTTTCTGATCGTAGACACGAGTTGCCCGTCAGCCTGCCAATTACCCGCGTCCGGCGGTCGGCAGAGTAAAATCGTTCTGATGTGGGACTGGATTGTCCAGAATAAGCAGTGGGTGTTTTCGGGAGCCGGGGTTTCTATCATCGCGGCAGTGTTGTGGTTCCTCAATAAACTACTTCGTCCCGAACCAAAGACTCCCACACCCGCCAGCAACTCTGTGGTTCAAGCACCTGTCATCAGTGTGGCACCCGTTTTTCATTTGCCTCATGCCGCTGAATCACCACAAGTGACGAAGCCGGATACTCAGATCACTCCGACTCTTCCAACCCGCCACACTCCCCCGGAAGAAAACGACCCCGGCCCTAAACTCTATAGTTTGCCGCCTCGCATCATCGGCGTGAGCGAGAAGGATGTTGAAGAGGGCACGGGTATCTTGGAAGGCGGAGAGGCTTTGAGAGCCGTTGTCGCAACCTTCCGAATGAAGAAACCTTCCACGGATGGGCACGACACCTACGTGACCGCTCGGTTATCGTACAGGACGACCGAAGAAATCGTGGGCCGTGAAGTTTCGCGGGAAATTCATCGGGTGAATTACGGCACATGGGTTGATGAGGAGTTCAACTTCGTGGAAATGACTCTGACGGACACCAAGGAATTAGTGCTCGTCCTTCAGGTTCCGGGAGACGCTCAATGTGTCGCGGTGCAAGACAATCGACACAGCACGGCCAAGTACAACGGGCTTGCGTACCAAAAGTTGGAGCCACATGCTGATTCGTTTTTTATTGATGTGACACTGGTTGATGCGAAGTATGGCCCGGTTATCGCTTACACCTACAAGATCGAAGTTGATCCGTTGAAAGTCCATGAGATCATCCGCGTGCCACGATTCTAGGAAATGAACCGTTCACGGCATCGACCGGGATTCAGGCCGGATCGCCGCGAACGACCGCCAGCCAGTCTTCAAATTCTGCAACCGACCATTGGTTCTTGGCAAGGTTGCACCCGAGATGCGTGATGCAGGTGTTTGCCTTGCTGTATGCGGGGTCTTGACTGTTAATTCGATCAGGAGAGGGTTGCAGTAGGGAGTTGCTCGACTTGGTCGCCAGCGGCCCGTTGCAGAGAAAACACAGTCCCTTCTGTTCATCCCACTTCTCACCAAACATAATGTTCAGTTCCGTTTCACCGCAAGCGGTTCTGATTGGATTAACAGTCTTCTGTTCCAGACCACTGCGGGCAACTCGATTCAGAATGCCGCCCACCATCCGGCCAATCTCCCAACGGATTTCTTGGCTGAGGTTCAGAAGCCTTCGCGGTGCCGCAAATTTTCTAGCTCCTGTTGGTCGTACAAAAGGAACAGGAACCAGAACGACATCCAGAACGGCCTCACGCTCCTCTCGCTCTACCTCGACCACGTTCGCCCGATTAGCAATCAGCCCGAGAAGGCTGTAGCTCTTTGGAATTACGTCGTATGCCGACGGAAAGCCCTCGATCTCGAAAATCTCAAGTGCGGGAAGAGACCAGAACCAACGGCCTCGATGGTCCTTTTGTGCTTTTTCCCAACTCTCTGCTGGAATGCACTCCCTCGTCTCAAGGATTTGATTGGGTTCAACACTCAGGACGGATAGGAGCCGCCCCTGATGCTGCTGGTCGGTCGTGACGGGGTTTAGTGTCCCTATAATAACGATGGCATCGCGTCCCGGCTGGAACTCTCTTCGCAAGGTCTCTCCAACGGTACGCTTCGAGAATGACACCGCTGGCCAACTTGCGGAGGCAGGCTCCCACTCCGACTTGATAAATATCTTCCCGTTCGGCTTAATCAGATCACGAAGTCTCATGACTCAAGGCCCTCATGGCTTCCGCCAATACAGAACAGGAAGGGTCTCCACTCAAACGATCTCTAACGAGGTTTGAATAGCGGTGCTGACGGACTGCAAGTCACCATAGATCGTACCGTGCTTAATCCCCATCTCGGCAAGCTCCGCTCGCAGATGTGAAGCACGACTCGGATCGATTGAAATCTCTGTTATTCGCTCACCGTGAAATTTCATATCCTGCAATGGTCGGAAACCGTCCATCTTCCTATAAATGTGATGAACCGTGTGCCATCCCGCTTGCATTGCGACTCTAATACTGTGCCAGCTTGGTTGAAAAATCCGAGTCTTGTCGATATCGAAGGGGGAAGATTCCTCCCGATCTTCTGGGGAGACAATCTGGCTTTTCTTGCAGTGATAAATGTATACCGTTGGACTTTTCGGTTCAGCAGACTCGACCGCGAAGAAGAGTCCAGTCAGAGGGTTCGCGGACCAATCTAGAAGTCTGGTTGGCAGTTTGAAATGTTGCCCGAGACTTAGCCAATCCCAATCATTTCCCGGCTTTGAGGGTAAGAGAAAAGGGCTATCGTTCTTGAAATTCTTCAGGAGCGTTCGTTCAACCGCTTTCACTCTCGACACTTCATTTGGAGACCTGAAGAGCCTTGGTAAAAGAGGCTTCGCTTCAGATTGTCCACGATACAACTTCACCACGGCGTGCGACGGAGGCTCTACTGCCCAAACGGTCGTGAGGTACTCCTGAACCGTCTTTATCCGTTTTCCACTCATCATCTTCTCACTCATTTGAATGTTGCGAAAGAGTGTACATCGAAAAGGCCAGACAGGTGGCCAGACCTTTCAATTTAAGACCCTGAGTAGTGCTGATATTCTTGCGAGCGGAGAAACTAATGAATGACATTCGGGCTGCGGTAGTTGCGGAAATTGCGAGGCTCCAGAAGGTTCTCAAGCTGCTAGATGAGAAGGTCAACCCTCGTCCAGAGCGGAAGAAACGCAATCTCTCAGCGGCGTCACGACAACAGATTACCAAAGCTCAAAGAGAACGCTGGGCTAAAAACCAAGAAGGCTCGTGCATCGCAAAAGGATTGATCTCGCCGTCGCCCTCACACCGAAATGTTCAGCCAGCTTTCGGCTCAATTTTCTCAAACTTCGCAATCTTAGCCCGCATGTTGGTCACGGTAACTTCGCCTCCTGTAACGGTGAGTTCCAAAGTCCCCTGAGTGTGTGCTCCGTCGGGGCCAAGATACGGAGGAATGAGAGCTTCGTCCGCCTCGGTGTGGAAAGACCACATCATGCGACCCGTTCTGTCCATCTCGACTCCGATTAGATTCCTGCCCACCGTCTTGCTATACTCTGCTGCTTCCAAAGCAATTTCCATGCAGGCCAGCCTAATCTCGCTCGCCGGAGCACGTCTCTTCATCAAGGTCTCAAGCCCCATGAATCGGACGTTCAAATCTTCCCTTTTGAAGTCCCCCATGACGTGGACGATATAATCCCGATCCTTGATGTTCTCGAAATGCTGAATCGACCGCTCGAAACTTGGGAAAATATCTCTTGCCTCTCGAACGCTCGGAATGTGATGCCTCAGATCGAAGCTCGGAGAAATGCGGTTATAAACGTCGATATAGTTGGAAACTGTGCAGAAGAACGGTACCCCCTGTTGCCAGCCCGCCATCGTGAAGGTTGTGTGCTTGTGTTTGTCTGGCGTGCTGAGTTCGGCAAAGCGTTTTGTCGCCAACGCCGCGAGGTTATCCGCAATCACTTCAATCTTGAGTTCCCTTGCATTCATCTCGCCTAACGCTTTGAACAGCCAATCGGTCGTGTTGTGCCCGAAAGGAGTACTCGCAAGGCCGACCCATCCCAGCACAAAGTGTGTCTGGCTGCCTTTGACGACTATTGTCTTTCGCAGGTCTTCAGAGATGACACGCTTGGTTTCAATGTCGGAGTGGCGAGTCTCTGAGACCTGAACAACGGTCTCAGGACTACAAGTTGTGATGACGAAACTCATGGCTTCCTCCTATTAGGCTTCGGCACCGGCGGCAGATACAACCATCAGCGGCACGGCCTGAAGTTTTGGGTATCGCTTGAGCAGTACTGGGACGACAACGACAGTCCACTTCTCCTTGCTCCGCTTCTTCCACAGCGGCATCTCAGCATCAATAATTTTCTCTACCTCTTTCACGGTGCATCCGTTGACCTTGCAAATGTGTTCGACAGCTTCTCGCAAATGTCCTATCCTCATCGCTCGTCCAATGTGAGTTGCTAGATGGCACAGCGGACAACGAACCTCGAAGCCGATCAAAGTCGCAACACATTTCTTGTCGTCGTACTCCCATTTGTCGTGACAAGCAAGTTGCGGGCCTTCTGAATCGCAGAACTGACACCTGTTGGACGCCTCATCGAGCGTGTCCTGCCTGATAGCTTTCCACGGAGTGGACTTACCTAACGCTCGATACGCACTCACACCCCAAAGAGGTTTGGGGACCAGTTCAGGAACGAGTTTGTGCTTGTCATTCATCCTTGCCATGAAGATTTCACCACTGTGTGCGTGTGGTCGTCACTCTAGAAGCAGTCCCGCCCGGTTGCAAGAAACCCTTCGCTACATATTTTGTTCCGTTTGTTCGCTTGAGGTACAACTCAAACGGAATTGGTGCTCGGGTAGCGTCTCCCGTTTTTGTCATGAACCGACTGATGTCGAAGGGGAAGGAACCGCTGGGGGCTAAAACGGTTGGCTGCTGTCGCATTGTTCGGGGCTCGTTTCCAAATCTGCTTCCCCAAAGCAAGAGAACCGTTCTCCCACTATTGTCAAAAGTGATTATTTGGTGACCGCTTGCGTCACCCCCACTGCCGCCCCATTGAATTGCTTCTGTCACGTTCAAATCCATCTCGTCTTGCAGTGCATCATTCATCGTGACGATATTTTCGAGCGTGTGCTTCTGCGTTTCGAGAGCCGCTTCTTGCTCTTTCTGAAGCGTTGTCAGCGTGGCCACAGTTTCAGCACTGCTCTTGTTGAGCTTGTCGAGAACGTCCATCTGTTTGCTCCCCTCGACCCAGCCAACAATGATCCCGACTACGGCAAGCAGCAACTCCGCACCGATCAGGCCGATGACCCAGAGTTCCAACTTGTAGTCTCGGGCGGCGATCTTCTCGCTCTCGATCCGTTCCTTCGATTGTTTCCGCCGGTCGAGTTCAGCAAGGAAAATCTGTGCCTGTGCAATTTGGTATTGCTTGTGCGTCTCCGTGGAAGGCGAAACAACCATCGGTACGTCGAGCCGCTCAAGATGCTCGTTCGCCTTGGCCTGCAATTCGACTTCGGTCATCGTTGACAGTTGTTCTAGATTCATCGCATTACCTCTGCGTCCGGCTTCCGAGCGGGGAATCGTTCATCAATCGCCCGCATGATTTCGTCTGCCCAGCGAACGGCATCGGAGATGGCAGCGACAGTAGCAGGAACACGCTTCCCACCATCGTATTGTGCCAGTTTCCGAGCAGCTAGAATTGCCGCCATGATCCCAAGGACACGTTTGCGACCCTCGTCCATCCCGGCATCGTAGCACACCTTTCGCCTTTGCTTCGCCAATGTTTCGTGTTACCTTATCGGAGTTAGGGGTCTTCTCCCAGATGTTCAGCTTCGACAAGAGCGTCATTGAGGTTCCTTGTCCGGGGTGCAATTTTCCGAACCCTGTGACGGTGCGAGAGGCCCGCTTCGGACTAACGATTCCATGTCGAGGCTGTAAGCGAAACATACGTCTCGTGCCGATGGATGGTGGACTAGCAAAGGCTAAGAGAGCAATCGACAACTTTATCACCGGGTTCCCCACAAAAATCAACTTTAAGATTTGAGGCTTCATGCTTACCGACCTAAGAGTCAAGCTCCGCACTCGTCGTTCTCGCATTGTGTCTTGTGGCTTTGAGGATTTTCTCCCGCTGACGAAGCAGTTCTACGCGTTTCTCGACAGCAATCCCATTTTAAGAGCGATGATCGCGGAACTGTTGGTACGCAATCAAAAGACTGTCGTCGAAGTAGAGAATGCTGATCCCAACGTGCGTGTCTATGGTGAAACCGGAGAGGAAGCTGCGACGATTGGATATCTTATTTGGCGGCTTTTTTCAAGTCAGAATATCGAACACGGATTTTATTCCCACGGACTTCATTCCAACGATTTCCCTGAAGCTGCCGGAGTCTACAAAGACTGGTACGTCGAGCCTCTTTTCGACTACCTCGACGAGACCTTGGACGATGCAAATATTGTTCTTGCGATGCTCATTCGCTACAAGCAAAAAGTTGAGTGGTACCGGCGAACCGAAGTTCTTGAACTGTACGAGGGTGACACTTCCAAAGGTGAAAAGAACGTCAAGCAACACATGTTCGAGTTTCTTTTCGATCAAGGATTACCATTTCACGTCGAGCCGGCCACGGCTTCGGGTGAACCTGATATCGTTTCACTTCATGATTCCGAGCATCATTTCATCGGTGAGGTAAAAATATTCGATGCTGAAAGCCGAGGCAGGTCCTCCGTCAAGAAAGCCTTTTATCAGGCGTACCGATATTGCTTGGATTACAACGAGCCTCTGGCCTATTTGATTGTGTTCAACGTCTCCAAAAGGCAATTGAGAGTCGAGATTCCCTCAGACCTCGATGGCGTGCCTAGATTTGAATACAACCACAAGACGATCTTCCTCGTTGTCATCGACATTCATGAACATGAGGGCACAGCAAGTACGCTCGGCGTTCCAGAGACCGTCACGATTTCGCTAGCTGAACTGGTTCACGAAGTGGAAGAGGCCACGCAAGCGAAGAGTTAACGTCAACGCTTTCAGTCAAAGAAACTCCTTGACCGGCAGGCTAGAACGTTGACGCCTTTCCTCCACAAAGCTCAACAGCGTGCCGAAGTGCCTTTACGAATCGCTTTGCATAATCAGGACTGGCGAAGCCCAGCGTTGACGAAGTCAAGTCTTTTGGCCTCTCTTTCGTGTCGGGTTGGTCGCAGTATGCTCCATTCCTAGCATCCCCGTTTGCATTCGCAAGTTTGCACATTTCATCAAGATTGAGCTTCATGCGATGCCGAACGCCCCAGAGTCCGTAGTTGGACTTCCCGCTTGAACTACTGCCCGCTTCGTTAATCTTCGGCTTCGCATCGACCGTTTGAAAGACAACGATCTTTCCCTGCGTATCTTCGCAGTTCCACGGCTCGGCAGGACCCGTCGATGTCGCAACAGGTTCGCACGAATTCTGAATTCTGACTGATTGCGGGTCGATGTCCTTTAGGTCGAACGTGTCAACAGCGTGATAGAGGAAATACTTGCCGAGGAGAGTACCCATGTCGTTGTCAAACATTTCAACGTCGAACGTAACCCGGCATCCGTCGTGAGCAAACCCCGTGATTCTCTCACTGTGGTAAGGGTCGATTTCTTTATCGACCCAGTCCTTGACGTAAGGGCGAGGCGTCGGATAATGGGTGAATGCGTTGTTCCGTTCGTTGGGCTTCAATGTGTTCGTCATCCAATCGAACGTGTCTGCCAGAGAGGGGGTGTTCGTCTGGGCTTGAAGCGTCGTTAGCAAGCACGTCGTGACGAGAGCGACGAGAACTAATGGTCTGTGGGGGTCGTAAGTCATTCTCACGGTGTCGCCTGCTCCCATTTGACCTTCGCACAAACTTCAGCAGCTTGATCGAACTCTTCCGTTGTTGCTCCACGCACTTCTTTGAGTTTCATGAACTCGGTCGAAAAGTCGCTCCGATAGAGGATTGCTCCGAGACTGCCGTCGTATGAAAGGGTGTCCGTCTGTGGGAAGCCCCGATCCGGTGTGCAGTCGTTTACCGAGGCAAGAGTATTGTTGCAGACGTTAGCACCCGAGCGTGATGGCACCCCGCTGTATTTCCCACCTTGAATATATTTCACATGATCGCAATGTGCCTTATAGACCTTGTGGTCGGAACTCACGAAAGTGAAGATTCCGTCGTGGAAAGATTTTGTGTAGACCCACGGCTTGCGGAGGGTCGGCGTCTGGCCGACGGCAGATGTCACCAGTCCTGAAACCACCAACGAGATTAGAACAGCCCAAATGTCACTCCGAGGTTTCATCAGGTCTCACTTCTCCATCCGTTCCGAGACGATTTCAAAGTTGACGTAGGTAAAGAACGCTGGGCCATTCGGAGAAATCTCATAGTGCAGTGTGTTTCCGTTCTGCATCATGCAAGGTTCTGGAGTGGGCTGGACTGCAATGACAGGATCGCCGTCATGGTCTGGCGTCTTGCTCATGACACACTGATGGATTGACAGACCAACTTCAGGCACTTGCCTCAAGTCAGGACCGTTGGGATAAACACCATTCCGAAGGTGGTAATGAAGTCCTGAGCCGGGGAAGTCTCCCGGTTTAGCGGTGCTTGTTTGCGACTCGCTGTAAGTCACTTTCATGATGGCCCGCCCGTGACGCACCGTGTAGTTGTATCCCGTGTGGGCGATTATCACGTAGGGCGTCCGGGGTGCCTCTTGCCCGACCGAGAGTGACGCCGTGAAGATTAGAACCAGAAAGTTTTTCATCTTCTCGTGGTTTCCTCACTTCTTCTCGTCGGAAGCAACGTCTTTGGAGGCTTTCTCCCATCCGGTTGGGAAATCTATTTCATATCGGTGAAGCGTATCGAAGACTACAAAGCCATCCAGATTCGACCACTTGTCTATCACATGTTTGGCAAGAGCCTTCCTGTATTCCTTGCGGTCTTCCTTCGTAGCATCCCCTTTTTCCTGAACCGGATACTTGTATTTTGACTCGATAAACTGTCGTACACGATTGTGTGCTGGAACGAAAATTGGATACTCCAGAGTGAAGTACGTTTGTGAGAATTGAGCGAACTCTTTTTCTTCTTGTAGTCGCGGGGTGAGGTTTATTCCAAGGTCTGAATCGAGTCGGAAGTCTTCATCTGTGTTGTTCTGCAACGTGTAGATGAACACGATGTGATTCTCATCCCCCTTTGTGCTCAACAGTTCATATTCCGCTGTGATTGCCTGCTTGTTCCACGGTGTCGGCGGCTTGGGTCGGTTCTGATGCCATATCCAAACCCCAACGACGACGCATAGCGTCAGAGCGAAGCCAGCACCAAAACCAAGGCTTCTGAGGAGAATCTTCTTCCAGAGTGGCACCGGAGAATTGTTACTCCGAAGTCAAGCAGAAGGCAACACCAGAAACCGTGGACTTCCACCTGCGTTCCGCCCGCTCCTGTGTCTGTGGAGGAGTCACGTCCGTGAAAATTGCTCGTCGATCTTCGCCATGATGATTTCAGCCCACTGAATGCTTGCTGCGATCAGCTTGTCGCTCCGTGGGCTTCCTTGTGGCCCTCCGAATAGATCGTCAGCGGTCTGCATGTGCAGGCTGGCGAGAATCGCAGCCATCAAACCAATCACGCGTTTGCGGCCCTCGTCCATCGCAGCATCCTAGCACGATTCGCCTTTTATTCTCCACAGCGATCCACAGATTTCTCGTTGTTTTCCACAGCTTCTCCGTAAGCAGAACGTGGTTTTAGCTTTACACGGATCAGTCGGTGCCCCATGCTTGGAGCATTGGAGATGCCACTATGTCGAAGTTCACGATCAAGGTGAAATTAGAGAAGTTGGAGATTGAGGTCGAGGGATCGAGAGAAGACGCTCCCCTCATTGCGAAGCGGGTTGGGCAGCAGATGGGTGGATTGCTGCAACCTGCTTTACTTGCCACAGGAAACGGAAACGCTCCTGCGAATGTAGTTGACGCGGAGGTCGAGACTGAGAACGGGGCTGGGAAAAAGAAGAAGGGCAAGAAGACTGGGGGCCGCACGGCGGCTGAACTGCTCAATTTTGTTCACGATCCGTCGCAATATGGCTCTCCACTACAGGCGTGGACGACGACGCAGAAAGCAATCTGGTTCCTGCACGTCGTCGGCAAACAAGCCAATGTTACTCAACTGACCGGAACGAACATCGCTAACAACTTCAATAAGTTTTTCAAGGTGTCTGGTGCCATCAACAGTGGGAATGTAATAACGGGTCTTGAAAGAGAGAGGCTCAAAGGAGCGAACTCGACGGTCGGAGCAGACCAAACCGACGGGACTGCCAAATACTTCCTGACACAATCGGGTACGACACTGGCAGAGCGGTTGGGGAGGGGAGAAGCTATAGCTGATTAACGATGCCGCTCATCGACAAAGCGACGCTCTTGGCTCGGCTTGCTCCTCCGCTCGACCCGCCGTTGACGGAGTTGCTCGTAGATGAGTTCATCTCGCTTGAACGCCGTTTCATTCAGCGGGACTGGGAACCAGCACAACTCGATGGCGGACAGTTCTGCGAGATTCTAGCTCGACTTCTCTACCATCAAGACTCCAGCACCCTCAGCCCCGGCAAAGATTTTGGCGATTGCATGAAGTACGTCGAGGATGAACACTGTCAAAACCCTCACGCAATGAGTCCACGTTCCGACGCTTTGCATCTCTGCAAAGTCCTCCGCACCACTTATAAGTTCCGCAGTCAGCGTGGTGGTGTCCACATTTCGCCTCTCTATAAGCCTAACCACATGGACTCGAAGGTCATCATCGAGATGGTGCGTTGGTGTTTCGCCGAGACTCTACGGTTGTTCTGGAGTGGAGTTGACCGTGAGCAGGTTGCCAAAGCGATTCGGGAGTTGCTGACATTCGATGTGCCCTGCATCGGCAGGTTCGAGGAAGTCATCATGGTCCAACGCACAGACCTGAGTGCTGAGGAAGAAGTCTTAGTACTCCTCCACTACGCGGGTGAACAGGGTTTCAGTCGCACCGATGTTGGAAAATACGCGATGGTGAGTCCCGCCTCTGTGACGACGGCTTTGAAGACTCTAACGGCTCCCGATGTCAGGGAGGTCATCAAGCTACCTTCTGGCAAGTTCCGGCTCACCGACTTAGGATCAAAACGAATCCGTGAGAAACTCCCGGACAAGTTGCTCTTAACCTAACGGCCTTTTATTTTTGAGTTGAGAATCATTCCGTGCCTGTGGAACTCATTCGAGACGGATCGGGTCAATTCCATCTCGCCACGCTGTAATATGCCAGCCGAGTTCACCGTCGGGATTCTCAAACTTGAATCCCATCACCGTATAGTCGCCGAAGACGCCTTTGCGGTTATCTTTTGTTTGCCACTGCGTTGATTGTTGCATGGTCACTGTGTCGGCTCCTGCTCCCATTGAACTCCGTTCGCTCAAGTGTAACAATGCCACGCATGAAAATCCGCTGGCTGGATTCACTCTTGCTATCTGTCGTTTGCCTCGCCCTCGCCGGATGCTCGCAGACACCATCCTCAAGTACGAGTTCACCTACAGGCTCGAATCCCACAGCAGACCCAAGTCCCACTCTGTTGCCCGTGAAGGTGTCTGGTAAGTGGGGGTACGTCAATAGCAGTGGGCAGTTGGTCATTACGCCACAGTTCGACTCTGCGGATGACTTTCACGAGGGCCGGGCAGTCATCTGCTTAGGCAAGCCGTGTGACCCTTGGGATGCCTATTCTACTTCGCCTACGATTCCAAACAATTCTCTGTGGGGATTCATCGACACGTCGGGCAAGGTAGTCATCACCCCACAATATCCAGAGGCCTCCGCTTTCAGCGAAGGATTGGCCGTGATATGCACGGGCGACTGCGGATCAAAGCCGACAAAGCCACACGCCCGAGGTTACATCGACCGTGATGGAAAAGTCGTGATTCCTCCGCAATTCGGAACCGCATCAAATTTCAGTGAGGGCTTGGCACAAGTCTGTGTTGGCTCGTGCGAATACGTGGAAGGCTCGGGCTACAACGGGAAGTTCGGGTTTATCGACCACTCAGGTCATTTTGTCATCAACCCACAGTACGACAACGAACTCGACTTCAAGAACGGCTATGCGAAAGTCTTCGTAGGGAAAGGAACAGAAGCCAAGACCGGCTACATCGACAAGACGGGGAAAACGATCTGGCAACCATCGAACTGAGAGGGTGCAGCCGAGGGAGGGCTGTTCAATTTAGGTGATCCGCTCGAACAATTCTTCTAGCGTTGCTGAGTGAGCCGCATGTTCCGAACACTCCAACAGCCATTGCTTGAAATCGGAAGCATCGAGGACTCGAATGCCGGATGCGAGCCGTGCGGTCAGAGCACGTTCGGCCAGCAGCCGAAGGAAGAGTTGAATGTCCCTCATAGGCTGGCCTCAAGCTGCCGGTCAGGGGTCGGGGCATCGGTATTCCATTCAAATAACTTGGCCGTTGTGCCCGCCAGAGCGTGAGCCGTCCTCTGCTCAGTGACGGGGACCATCTGCATCTTCTGAATACCGAGAGCTTCCCGTAGATCAGCAAGCCCAGTGTTCTGCATGAGCAGGACACGGAGTGCGTTGCGTTGGTTTCTGGATAACGACGTAAGGAATTGACCGGCATGAGAACGATCTTGCGGTCGTGACTTCGTCACAAGACTTACAATTGAATGAGCCATGAGTTGCCCGCTCCATCGGGCGACTTGCGGTTAGGGCCTGTTCACTGCTTCAACAGTAAGCAGGCCCGTGTTTATTGATGGGGGATCGTTTAGAGCATCACTGAAGCCTCTCGGTCTCCATCGGGATGTCGAGTGCCTCGCGTTGAAAAGCCTCGGGGAACTCCGCTTCGTCTTCGGGCGGGATGACATCCGGGACCTCACCCAAATAAAACCACAACAAGAACTCGTCCCGAGTCAGCGATGCCCCGGCCCGCTTCATTGCCGCGAGAACGCAAGAACGTTGTGCATTGCTCTGTGTCATCTTCAAACCTCCAGCACCAACGGCCTGTTCAACGTCTGGCGTGCTTCGTTCGCTTGAGAGCAGTTGAAGAATATCGTGCCGTCATGCTCTGCCCTGCCATAACCTCCGTGAATGTGCCCGCACACAAAGACGCGTGGCTTCAAGGCTTCGATTTGCTTTGCCAGCATCGGGCTTCCCAGATGCTCCGACTCCGGCGGATGCCGCTGGTCTAACGTCCCCTTCGCCGGGGAGTGCGAGATGACGACATCACTCGTGGGAATCGGAACGCTCGTCCCCCAGCCGACGCCGTAGAACCGCAGGCCATCAATCTCAACCGAGTCGTCGTTGAGCAGTTGAATCCCCGCCGACTTGAGCAGGCTCCACGCTGTCTCCGGTTGCGTCTTCAAGAGATGCGTCAAGACGAGGTCGTGATTGCCGAGAACCCACAGTTTGGTCTTGTGGGGCAACTCTCCAAACTTTCGGAGGTCGCTCCGCAATGACGCCACGTCATCTCCGCAGAAGGCGTCCCCGGCGTGAATGAGAACGTCGCCCTCCGGGAGTCCGACTTGGCAACCGTGCGTGTCGCTTATGAGGACGAGTTTCACCGAGTCTCCTCAATCGCAGCAACAACCGCCGACTTAATGATGTAGTACAGCCCCGCCGCTACCCCAGCGAGTCCGACGCAATCGCGTATAAAGTTTAGAATCTCTGACATCGTCACTTCTCCGATTTGAATTCCTACCACGGAACGTCGGATGAACTTTGTTTTACATTTTCACGCTCGGTAATCCCGCAACCCTCCGACCTCACAGTGCCTCCGGGAAAACCCCACGAAGGGTTGCGTTAGGGTACGTCGAAAACTTTTTTCTTCTCTCTTGAGGGCCTCCTGAAAAAATTCGATCCGGGGATTTTATTTGTGCTCCCGATGAAATTGCGACTAGCGACCTTACCCCAACTTTTCGACCGCCCCACCCCTGTGACGCCGGAAAGCTCGACGCAATTCCGCGAAAAGGTACTCCAGTCACTCCCCGCGAGTGACCACGTCCGGCGGATGCACAACGATGGACGACGCCCGGTCACAATCCCTCTTCCTTCCGTATCCGGGCGAGAACATCTTGACAGCGTTTCTTCCGGTCGTCCCGTAGATCGTCAATGCAGACGTTGAAACGTGCCAGCGTAATTTTGAGCAGGCGGGCAAGCTCTGCCGCAGGCACAAACGGATGAGCAAGGTAGAGGCGTCGTGCCGTCTCCCGTGTTGGCCCGTAGTCGTGCCAGTTCTCCCCGTGCCTTTCTGCGGTCTGCCATTTAGGTTTAGTCATCTCGTCCCACGTCCTTGCACGCTGTGCTAATCGCCCGTTTGCTGAATCCCATGCTGTACAGCGTCCGGCGGAGTTCTGACAATTGCCCGCCCTCCAACTGCGTCAAGAACTCCGTGTCTGTAGTTCGACTAGCCCGGACTCCTGAAGACTTGACCGTCTCTATGCGGTAATGTTGTTCACCACCCATCCGAGCAGAAGACACTCCGCCCAAGACGTGATACTCTGCCTCCGCACGGATGCAAATCTGGTCAGCGTCGGGCGTCCGTTTGATCGTGACGCTGTGGATGCGTTTGTCAGACACTAATCCTGTCTCCTCCGTCGTTGCATCTGGTTGACTCGCACAGCACCCGTCAGACAATTCCGACCGGCGGATGCTGTACACGTTCCCAGTTTACCCGTTGACGTGCGTCACGTTCTTGAATGCCGTGCTAATCGCCCGAGTGCTGAACCCGACAGCCCGCAATTGCTCACGGAGGGATGACAATTCCTCTTCCTCAATTCCAGCAAGATAACTCTTATCGGAATCGGACTCGACGCCCCACAGCCCGCCGGACGTAATCTCTTGCACGACGCTGGCATCTCCAGACGGTAAGAGAATCTCCGCCTTTGCCCGGATGCCGAGATAGGACCAGTTCTGATTGTTGTAGGACTCCATCCGCTCATAGTCCTGTCGGACGTACGTGCGAATGTCTGCGGGGTCTTCACCTTGGTAGTTGTCAACGCATCCGTTAAAGTAACGGTATTCGTGACGGCCAACGTCCCCACGTTCGCCACAGTCACAGCCCGCCTGCTCTGCGATGTCTCCACCCGCAAGCCACAGCAGCCGTTGTAAGTTCTGCTCATGGTCCGCCCGTTCGTCTTCGTCCCATGCACCATATTCCTTGAGTTCAGCAGACAGGACAGCCGAATCAATCTTGGCTAATTGCTCTGCGATTGCGGGCACTCTCGACAATTCTTTGACATCATCGTCACACTCACCCGAATGCGAAACTGACTCCGCCTGTTCCATCGTCATCTGCAATTCAATCCGCCCACTGCTAGACGTGTACAAGAGTAGTTTGCCCTCCGTGCCAGAATTGACCGGGCAATCGAGCGAGTGCTTGCGGTCAATGGCGTAATCCGTTTCTGCCCTGTTGGAATACTCGCCCAGATGAGAAGTGTCCGGGTCGGTGTCGGTCATCCGTTTAATCGTGACTTTCGAGATGCGTTTCATATTCTTCATGGCGTCTTTCTCCAGCGTTTAAGGTTCGCCAACCAGATAGGTACTTCGCACGGCACCCGGATGCGGTCGGATGCCGTACACTGCACCTAATCGTTCTGTGAGAACTGGTCAACAATCTGTGACCATGCCAATTCGAGCGAGTCGTCAGAGTCGTAATAATCGACGGAGACGAACCCGTTAGAGTCTTCCCGCAGAATGACGCCCGCAGAGGATGTCAGCTTGTCCTGTTCGTCAGCGTTCAACGTTTCGAGCAGGGGGTCATGGTCACGGAAGATGGTCCGACCGTTTCGCATGATGCCGTACCACTCGCCACACTCGGAGACATTTCCCTCTTCCTCATCGCATCCACCGTCAAGGGAGACGCTGTAGACATAGGAATCAAGAATCGTGTTGAACTTGCCCGGACCATAAGGTCTGATGTTAGACATAGGACACCGCCATCAGTTTCGCGTAATCAATCGCCCGGACTTCAGCCCGCCATGCGTCGGAGATTTTCGCCTTACCCCGGCAGAGACAGCCGATGACGTGCATCTCTGCGGCAGTGTGACGCCACTGGAGGAAGACGGTTGCGGGATACATTTCTTTCGCCTCTGAACCATCTGCAAAATTACTCAACAGAATGAGCTTCGCAGCCGTCCGATTGCTCATCGGAGCTTTCCAACCTTGCGGGCGTCCGTTACGGTGTCTCCGTTCGTTGACCGTCTCCGCGTCTAGCAGGCGTCCGAGTGCATCGGTCCAAGACTGGTTGTAGGCGTAGTCTCTGAGGAGTGGTTCAGGATTGTTCGTCCCACTGCCGTCATGATGGGCAGAGTTGATGAACTCTTCCATCTCTTCCCAGAGTCGGTTGATGGTAGGTGTAACGTGGATGCGTTTCATGGTGGACATGGCGTCTTTCCTTTCGGTTCGGATTGTCAGAGGGTGCGTTCCCTCTGTCTTACATTCTCAAGATACTATCTATAGACATAATTGTCAATAGATAAATGGGACGGAAAGTCTTTAGTCACTCAAGGTAACCATGCAAGGATGAGACGCGGGGACGTGGCCTGTATTGGAAGACCGGGCACGGGAGAACGGGGTTAGAGGATGCAGACGGCGACAAGGGCAGACCAGCACAGAGCTTTGACACGACCGGGCGTCACGTCGTCCGCCCCGTAGTAGAGACAGACAGAGATGACCGCGAGTCGGCAAAGGAATGACCACGCACCATCAGCAACGATAGGTAAGAGGAGATGCAGCATTACAGCACCCCTTTGACGATGTAATGCCAGCCGTATTCCTTGTCAATCATCTCGCCTGTGGCGTGGTCGTAGGTGACACGTTCGACCAGCCCTGCCTTCTCCAGTGACCGTACCGTGTGGCTGTGGATCGTCGTGCCGTCATCCAACCGAATGCCGCCAGCCAGATGATACTTGACCTTGCTCTGGCCACTTGCCTTGATTGCATCCCATGCCGCCTGAGCTTTCTTAGTGAGTGTCATCGGGCCATCTCCTCTTCGCGGACCTTGGTGAGTTCATCCATCCACTGGTCCCACGTTAGATCGTTGATTCGGGCCACACAGATTGAAGTAGACGGCACCTTGAGCGGTCCCACGTTGACGAAGTAGAAGTACCCACGGCCTTTGACCAGTTGTTCCGCTTGCCCACTCAGGGCCAGATAACGGTTGATGACGTTGAGTGTGACTTGTTTCCTGTCCTTTGGATGCTTCATGGTCCCTCTGTCGATCTAAGAACAGTATACAATCTATATACAAAACTGTCAATAGATATCTGCGGCACGATGGTCACACGCGGAGTAACACGAACCGTCTACACGATACACTCGGCAGAATCGGCCAAATCGGGCACCCAGACGCAGACCATAGAGGAGGAAACGCAGAGACGTGGGAAGACCCGGCGGTGTGTGCTGTCTGGCGTCGTGCTTGCCCGTGTGCTGTCGTCCCCGTGGGAGTGAACCGGCTGGCAGGATTGTGTAATCCCATTGTCTGGGGCTACGCCTGCATTACCTGAGACGTTTTATCGTGACTTGGCTCTGGTTTTCCACTTTGACGCCTAAAACGAAGACATTCTCCCACTTTTACGTGTCTCACTGTGAGACAAATGGCAGGCTAACCCGTGTTTAGCACGCCAATGACGCTAACCTGTTGATTACACACAGTCGCGTGAGTTCACTCTGAACCCATTGCCCGACCTCCCTATGCTACATTTCCCAGCGTCCTGCCAGCGTCAGCCCTTGTCCGCGTCTGCCCGGCCTTGGCCTGCCACGTTCCTCAATGCGGGCAAAGGGTTATCACGTCCAAGTCATTGAAAGTAAATGGGAAATAGGGGGTCTTAACTGGCCGGAAGAGGCGTACGCCGGTCACCCCAGCCGGGTCTTCGTGGGTCGGCCCGCTCTGCCAAGCCAACGCTCTTACACCTAGACTGACACATCCGTCCTTCGCCCTCCGTTCGCTCCCGGTTCACGGGTCCCTATCCCCCGGTTTTATAGCTCCGGCCTGCTTGTGGGTCCCATCCGTTGCCCGATTTCTCACCCGTGTACATGTTAGATTTTCCGGGCGTACACGCGGGCGTGCGTCAGGGTGTACATCCCGCAGGCCGCTGTCCGATCTCTTGGGTCCCCCGGCATAGGGTCCCTTTGGGCCGGATCACTGGGATCGCGGCACCCGGAGGAGTCGCCCGGTCGAGCAAGATGCCCCGGTATAATTTTTCTGGAGTGCTGTACCGGGTACAGTGATCTCGGTCGATGAGTCGGAGAGCAGCACTGGACGCGGCTTTCAGCGATTTTGCTCTTGACGAAGGGAAGGCGAACGTGTATTATTGTTATAGGGAAGAAGACGCAAAACAGTCCGAACCCCTCAGTAGTTGCCAGCCGCGAGGCTCGTCGCGGAAGTGGTCGTAGCTGCTAGGCTCCCACGGAAAAACAGCAGTCCCGTAGCACCCAAGAGAACACAAGAATCTCAATTCGGATCACGCAGGCCAACGTCTGTCTGGTCCATCCGTCCGCCCGTCGTGTCTCGACCGGCAGGATCACCACGAACCCCGAACACATGGAGGAGAGCCATGACTAGAACTGTGAGATTGACGACTGACGAACACCGAACTTTGCTCAAGGCCCAACGAGTCGTGGCCCGACTGAGTGACCGCATCAACGGCCTTGTGACTGATGACCGTCCGAGATTGGACGACAGAGTCATCACTCGCCTCGTCACTATGCAGAGCGACATCAGCTTCATCGCCTGCACAACGCGATAGACGAGAGATTTACGCACCGAAAGACTGGAGAACCGAAATGACATTATTCCGACAGATCGCCATCCCGCTAATTGAACGCGGGTTCCGCATCACCCCTGTCTCGCCCGAGACGAAGTCCGGCGTGATGCACAATTGGCAGAACTTCCAATTCACCACATCGAGTGACATCGACAAGTACGAGAAATATTTCCCAGAGCACAACGCCGGAGTTGTCGGCAAACGCGGAGTCGGACGGCACTGCTTCCTCGACATCGACGCTGACGGCGAACTCGCCCGCATCGAAAGTGAGACAGGCCATGTGATGCCGAAGACGTACACGGTGTGCTCCCGTCCGCAGTCCGCACCCTTCAAGCGACATTTCTATTTCGTCCAAACCGATTACTCATTCAAGAAATTTGGTGCGTGGCAGGCCAAGAATCTCAATGTCAAAGATATGACTCGCGTCGAGCGAAGTCCCCGCAGCGGCCTGATGATCCATCCCACGCTCTATGACGTAAAAGGTGTCGGCGGCGGATCGCTCGTTGTCGCTGCTGGGAGTCGCAGGGACAGCGGAGAGGTTTATACGTGCGTCGATGATTCGCCGGTCGCACCGATCCCTGATTGGCTCACGGATTGGATCATCGCGGATGTTCGCCGTTACCAGACGTTGAAGTACAAAGAGCGGGCAGTGAAGTTCAAGGCGAAGGCCGAAACACTGCGGCTCGGTGCTGTCGAACGTCGGAGACTGCGGAAGGTGAAGTCGGCTGATGGGTTCGACATCGCTCAAGAGGATGCTTACGACTTCCTCCGATGGCGTGCATCTGAATTGTCCGGCCTCGGAGTAACAGGTGAAGCATTGAAGACTGCACTTTTCTTCCAAGCAAAAAGATTTTGCGAAGGTGGTGCGGACTGGATTGAGACAGATCGCGGCAAAGAAACAATCGACAAGATCGCCCGCGAGAAAAGGCACGTCGGAGACGCGACATGGTTCTACCGTCTCGGCACCAGCACCAGTGACGGTTTGCGAATTACGGATGTATCGAAGCGATCCCTCGTACGACAAGCTGTCTCGACATTCCCTGATCGAGTTTCCTCGGTTGACGCCGTCGAACGCATCCAGATCGCTTTGGAGCCTGAAGGCTTTGACCTCGACCAACGCCGAGACAAAGACACGTTGCTAAAGATCAGGAAGGAGCTTGGATTCGAGATCGTTGGCGGGTACTGGGAAAAACGGGGTATCCCGTCCACCCCATGACCCGACCTCATGACCCACCTCTTATTTCCTTCCACATTACACATGTGGAGACAGACAAAAGTCTCCGGGGGTGGGGGGAGGGGTGGAGACACCGGATTTTGTCTCCATAGGTGGGGGGAGGGGTGGAGACATCGAGGTTAAAGACTTTGCTTGGAGGACGTTATGAGCTTGCTTGAACGGATAGACCGGATTCGTAGGTTGTGGAACATGCTCGTGCCGCAGTTCCCGTGCCCAGATGATGCACAGGTTTACCGCTGGGCCGGGAGATTCGATGACACAGTGATCGAACACGGATTGCAGCGGGTCAGAGCGAAGATCACGAAGGGCGAGATCGTATCTCAGGACGCGGCATCTCGGTATTTGACGGGCGTCATGCTCAATGAGGAGCGGCGAGTGAAGGTGTCTCATGCCTGATCGCCAGAAGCTCACCGATCTGGAGGAAGCCAATCTTGCACTTCGCGGTCGCAAGGTTGTCGAAGACGCGAAGAATCTCTTGCGGGAGAACATGACGGTGGTGGATGCGAGTCCGGCACCGTTGACCGAAGAGGAAGTCTACTGCGAACGGATTCTGACCGAGCAATTGCAGGAAGGCATGGAACTGATGGCAACCGAGGCGAGGGAATCTCTTGCACTCAATGCGATGGACGAGATTGCACAGCGGCAACTTCTCCAGTACGAACAATGGAAGCGGAACAAGAACAAACCAGCAAGCTCGACGATCATCAGAAAAGGGCAACGGTGTCCGGGTCAACGGAACGTTGGCGTCTGGGCGAGGACGAAAGCCTATGGCTGGTTGCTCAAGGTCAGTGGGAAGAGTGCAGTCGGAGACGTGGTCAACGTCAGACGCAAAGGTGGGACGACAGAGTCAATCAAGCTCACCGAGCAAGTTGAGCCGGGGTACTTCAGGGGACACGCGGTTTAGGAGGACGAATCATGACACATGGATTACTAGAGCAAACTGATTACGTGATCGAGGCATTGTCGCGGAGTAAGAACGAGCGACACGCACAGGAGCGTGAGGCGACGTTGATACTCATGCACTATGCCCGACATGCTGCGACGTTTGGGCCGACCGAGTTGCCCGATCTTCAGCCGGGGGAGCAGCGGTTGAGCTTCGACGAGTTCAAAGACCTCTCGACGTTCATCAAGAGCGGCGAGTTCAACAGATTGCTCGACACTAATGACCTCGTTACCCAACTTGGTCCTGATCTGAAGTGGTATGTCGATGTCATTGCGAAGCGTGATGAGGACAGCGGCAGTGTGATGCCGACTTTAGCCGGAAGTGACGGTCACTGTGCAGCATGATCTTGTTCAGTGGCTCGACGAAGCCCTCAATCTCGTCCCGAAAGAATTATCCGCCGATGAAGTAACGACTCACCGAGAGATTCTGGAATCTTTTCTCAGGCCATTGTTGCGGCGATGCCGAGCAACGACAAAGTCTCGGTTCTGGATTTGGCTCCGCTGTCAGTTGGCGAAGAGTGAAGACTTCTGCCATTACTTGACTTGGATGCGGGAGAGTCAGTGCCCGCAAGAGCGGAGACCCATCAATTGGGAATTGAGTAGTGACCAGAGAATCGCTCTTGTCGATGTCGGAAGTGACGAGCATCCCGCGATCCTGAAACTGCCCGCCGACAAACTGGATTGGTTTCTCAGCATTCAGCCGCTCGTTCTTAAGAAACTCCCGGCTCTCGAACCGGAGGAGTTGAAGCAGATTCGTGCGATGAAGATGCAGTTGAAAAACTCCCCGTTCTTGACGAGTGATTGGCGTCGAGAACTTGTGAAGGAGATTGCTGAACTGGAAACACAAGCTGAGAGGCGAAGTTATGATCCGGCCCCTCGATATAGTCTGGTCAAACGCGGGTACGACGGGACGGAGATTCCAGCCCATCGCCTATTTCTTGGATGCTCACCAGAAGACATCATCGTCCCGCAGGATGGGGACTTCTTGAACTGGACATGGTTGACGGTCAAGATCACCGTTGCTCCGGCTGGCGTCACGGACGGCGTTCTCGTTGCGAAAGGTCGCAGACCACCCGCGATTGAGGTTGAGGAGTTTGAAGTCCCTAACCTCGCCGTCGTCAACTCTGACGCGTATCGCTACGGGAAAATCATGCCCTACGCATTGAGCCACGGCGACATAAAGACAAAGTTGCCGGTCATGCCTAACGCCGATCTGGGAAAGCGTTGTGGCGTAGAAGGCGGGAAGGTCGAAGACTGCGGACGTTTCGAGCCGCTGACCAAGGACGATCAGGTCCCGTGGGACTACGTAGACAAGAAATAAAGTCCCACAAAAGCCTGCACCAAGTAGTGCATGAGCTTTATAACCTGAGAACGAACGGGGTTTAAGGACGTACGCGGGGCGATCCGACGTTTCAATAACCGTGTACATGTTACTGAATTTTGATTTTGACTTTGGGGCGACGGGCACTGTGGTGTTGCTTAGGCTCACCGCCCTCCCCCAATTGACATCGTAGGTGAGAGCCGAGCACCCACATTCCTTATTGTGGGAAGCATCTGGCGATGACCATCTGCGTAGGCGGCTCTGAACGGCTGCCGACATCGGGCTGGGATTGTGCTCCCGGCCCGGACATTGAGATTCGTGCTGATGGTTGCTGAATTACAACCAAGTGATGCACGAAGACCGAGACAAGAGCCAAGACGCCCGCAAGGGTGACTCCGGCGATGACTGTCCGAGGGCGACGACGGAAGATGACCCAAAAGTCTGTGTGCCGTCGGTCGCCCAACCTTTTAGTTCCGGCCCGCTTTGCGTCCCGCAGGCGACTCAATCACGGAGGACAGATGAACCCATCGACATACGAACGCGTCAAGAACGATCTTGCCCGACTCAATCGCTTGTCGCTCTTGAAACGGAGCACGTCCCTCTATTGTCATGACTGCCGGGAGATGCGAAGGGTGACAGAGTTCTACAGCCTATCAAAGACTGCACTCCTCGATTGCAAGCACCGTCGTCCCGTCGTTATGCGAACGGAAGCTGAGGTCACAGCCTTTCAACGGGAGACAGAAGAACGGAAACGCAAGCGGTTGATCCTACAAAAGCGTGGGACGCGGGTCTACGAGATTGCGGAGGATGCAGCATGAGCTTCTCTATCAAGGAACTCATGAGTTTGCCGAGCACGCACGATCCTGATCCCGACAATCCGTCGATAGGATTCACTGGTCGGTTGGATCAACAAAAGCTGATCGAACGTGCCGAGCGATTGAAACGCGAACAGTGGGAACGCCGGACTCCAGAGTTTGACGAGCTTCGACGTATCGAGCAGCAAGTGAAGCGGGGAGAGAATATCGAATGAACGATGACATGAACGATTTGCTCAAGGACGCCCAGACGGTCCTTGATCGCTGGTTTGCCACATGCCTTGTCTACGCAGGCTACGAACTTGTCTCTATCAAGCCGACTGGCGACAAGCGGTTTGAGTTCACCATCTTGTGCCCTCAATTGGATTTCGAGAGCCTTAAGCGAGATTTCCATTCGGGCCAAATGACGATTGCGGATGCGAAGGCTTTGGGTAACACGAACGGAAGCGTCGGTCGGATTGTCAACGATGTTCGCCAGACTGGTCAGACGTACTTGAATCCAGATTTCGAGCGACTTCAGAGGAACTGAACGACTGAACGGAGGAGAACATGAAAGTCACAGTGAAGCAGAATGATGACGCACCCGTCGCCGCAGAAGTCTTGGCGACTGCGATCATCGACATCAGTGATGCGATGAGGAAGGTCAATACGTCCGGCCTGAAACGCAAGGCAATCGTCGCCCTTATTCATGACCAGTCGAAGATTAGCAAGCGTGCCATCGAGATAGTCCTGAACAATCTCGAATCGTTGCGACAAGATTGGTGCTCACGATGACAACTTCCGCTGCGAGTACGGGTGGTGCCCAACAGTTCAACCAGTCAACCCGATTGAGAATGCAGGCGGCTGAAGAAGCTGCGAAGCCGAAGCCTCAGCAATCTGGTTTGAGCGATTACGAGATTGATTACGAAAAACGCCGAGCAGAAAAGATCGCAGCCGAGCAACGCGACATCGCTGCTGGACGGCTGAAAATTTTATAGGAGGAGAAAGAATCATGAAGAAAAGATCGAAGATGTCCCGTGACGCCCGCAGATTCGCGGCGTTACAACAGTTGCACACCGTCCCCGTGACGCCGGTCACCCGGCACGACACGGATTACGCTTCGTTCATTGCCGAGGAGAATCGACGTGAACAAGCCGCAGCCGAAGCAGCAGACCCGACGCGTCAAGCTGAGAAGGCAAACGTCGCGGCTATGACGAAGGTCGCCATTGAGTTCCGTGAACGGCTCAAAAAACTCTATCGTGATGTCCCGACGATTGAGGATTACATCCGGCACGACATCGAAGAGTTGGTTGACGACATCGGGCTTCCTACTCAGAACCCGCCGGTCACTATGGCTGAGTTTGAGGACCGCCTAAGAGCCTTTGTCGAAGGGTTGCCGAAAAGCGTGACATTCGATTCTGATGTCGCAAAGCGTAAGTTTGAACTTTATGCGTTCGTAGCGGCACGCCAAGGGACAGTGATTGACAACTCAACATTGCAGACGCTTCTGGAGCGTGCCGAAACGCTGGACATCGGCGTGACACTGCCCCGAGCCACTAGGAAGCCGTCCACAGTGGAGCCTTCCGCAACCCCGACATGGAACGGCGTCCAAGGTTTGAGCACTGAGGATCGTGAGCAACGCAAGCAAGTTTTGCAGGCGGTTAGCGAGGATTTTACGAGCGAGGTCGCCGCATTCTTCGGTCTCTGGCGACAACAGTTGGCTCGTGATTATGGGTACGTGATGCCAGACCCGGTCATCAAGCGGGCGTTGCAGTACGTCACCGACCAGAACATGAATCCCTTGCGGCACGAGACATGGAATATCGTCCGTCGCGTCTTCACCAAGAATGGATGGATGCTAACGCCAGATGGATCGCTGATGTTGACCGAACGCGAAAAACTGAGTGAACTGGCCGACCGTTCCGATCTGAATGATCGTGAAGTTCGTCGCCAGATCAATCTCAAGAACCGCGAGATTCTGGAAAGCGAACCCGCATTTGCTCCACACAAGTGATGAGTGGGTTGGAGGACTCAATGCCAGCAGGATACGTAAACACGAATCATCTCAACCCCGAGTTAAACACGGCGATGACCGCCTGCCCGATTCCACCGAGTGACGTGGAACTGGCAGCGGTGAGACAAACGGCAGATCGACTCGCACAGGATGAATCATCTTCAGCAGATCGCGTCCAGAAGATTGTTGCAGACGCGGCTGCACTCAGGGCGATGCGTGACCAAGCACCAGAGCCGAATGTTTCGCCGGAGTCTATCGCTCTTGCGAAAGCGGTTTTACGGAGGTCCTGATGTCACGCGATCACTACGGGCAGCGGATGGAACTTCCTGTGAACGGTGACTTCATTCCCGCAATCACTTGGCCGGACAAGAATCGCCCAGCCCCGAATTTTGGGCGTGAGTCGCAGATGATTCGGCCCACGGCTGCTGAGTATCAAGCACACCGGACTCGATGGGTTTACCACCACGGGCCGAAGGAGCTTGAATCTCCTGCGTACCTGACCGAGTTCGATGTCGCTGGTTACAACAAGCTGTTGAACAAGGTTGAGGGAGACGATAAGGAAATCTCACAAGTCATCCTGCATCTCAGTCCTGAATTGGCGGACGAGTTATCCCTCCGCTTGAAGTGTCTCGGCTTTACACGGTGTGAGCGGCGAGAAGATTTGAGGGTTCCCGAACTCTGCTTCACGGGAAAGCCGGTTCGATGGGCGGTGTAAATGAACTATGGAGGAGATGACGATGCTCACACATGACCAGATCGCTCATCTCCGCAGATTCGCAGGCGATGAACGCTATTCAGTCGCAAAACGTCTGACCGCGATTGACCGCCTTGCTTGTGACGCCGGGTTATACGTTCTCCGCCAGACTAACCATTTCCCGATAGGTTCGCCGGGGACTCGATCACGCAGAGAAATCATCAGGCTCCTCCGGCGACTTCTGAAGTCTCCATCGCCCGAGAGCAAACGGGTCAACACGGCGGGGATCGAACAGCGGTTGATGTTGATCCAGACGGGAGTATCGACAAGTTGTGCCGTCTGGAAACCACAATCGCCTGCGACGACTACCGCAGACCAGCAGACAAGCTCCGTCGCAAGTGAGATCGACGAGTTCTTGGCACAGCACCAAAACGGAGGAAAATCAAATGCGGCAGCGTAACCCGAAATACAGTTATTACGACGAACACGGAATGGACAACCCGACATGGAAGGGTAAGTCGATAGTTGAGATGTTGAAAGCCGTCATCATTGATCCAGATACTACGACCGAACAAAAGGGTGACGCGACCACGATCCTCGGTTACATCTCCCGCAGGGCGAAGAGGTTTGCCCATCTCGCCGAACCCGACCAGCAGGCGTATGGGATGGCGACAAGGATTGACGCTCTCGCGTTGTGGGAACATTCCGCGAGTTGGGAGATCACGACTGTAAAGGGCGAAGAATGTGTACAGCAGATCGAGCGAGAGAACATCTCGACATCGCCCGAGCCGGAGTCAACCCCGACCGAACTAGAACCGGAACCACAACCAGAAGTAGACGAACCCATTCTTTCAGGAGACGAGAAACTTGCACGAGCCAAGGCTCTAACGCGAGGTTTGCTCTAACTCACCAGTCTTAATCCCACACGGTCCATCCTCCGATTCGACTGTGTGGCTGGGGCGATAGTCCATGTCGCCCCGTTTTTATTTCTACAAAAGGAAAATAATGAACACCGATCAAACCAGTCAATCCACTGCACAAGTGGACCCTAATCAACCACCCGTGTTGCCATCAGTGACGGCGACGACGCCAACACAGCCGACGCAAGCAGCCCCGACAGCAACACCCTCAGTGTCTCAGGGTGTGACGGCTCCGACTGCACAGCCGGACCCATACGCCTCGGCTCGGCCTATGAACGTCCCCGCCGATCCTCACGACGCTCACGTCTCCATGTTCGACAAGATTCTTCGGATGGTGAATCCGGGGACGAGTTACGTCGATGCACAGGGCAACCAACAAGTCGTCCGCAATCGTGCGACTCTCGGCAATAGCGTCATCGCCTCGGTTCTCGCGGGCATGATGACTCCTACGAAGTACCGTGAAGGGACTTATGGTCCGGTTGTGTCTGGTGACGCGACGGCGGCAGAGGCTTACCAAGCTGGCAAGGGTCAGCAGACTGAGCAGAACGCCAAGGCTCAAGCTACGAGTGACGAGATTCAGGCCAAGAAACTTTCGGTCATCAAGAACAACATCGACATGGTTCACCAGTACGCTGCACTTGCTCAACAGCAGCATCAGGAACTTCAGGGTGTCGCAGATCGTAACAACGCGACGATCCTTAAAGACCTCGGTGACTATGACCAAACCCAGAACGATCCAACTCAGAAGTTGGTACTCGGTAAGGGTCTGACTTATGACCAAGCGATGGGGATGCTCAAGGGCAAGATGTCCTCCCAGAACGCCGTGATCGACGGATACCAAGATGTCATGGACCCAGCGACTCACCAGATCAGCGTCCAGCCGACGTTCTCAGTCGTCAATCCTGATGCAAAGATTCAGATGAGCGAGAGTGCGGCGGCAGAACTGGCAAAGTTCAAGCCCGCGTACAAGAACGCTTACGCGTTGACGAATGGGAATATCCGTGTCCCGGTCGGCCTGTATCTCTCCGATCTGCACACGGCTAACACATTGTCGAGTGCGGAAGGCTTCATGAAGCGTGCGGATGCGGCTCTCGGTGTTGACCCGACTAAGGTTGATTTCGCCGGGGCTGCACAGAAAGACCCGCGAGTCATTCAGTCTGTACGTGAAGCTGAGAACGCTCTTGCACACGGCGGCTCGACTGCCGACGTGCTCGACCGCATTCAGAAATCTCCGAACGGAAACGTCCTACTCGACGCGATGGGGCTGGACGGCGACAAGGTCGCTAACTACATCGACGATTACCGGAATGAACAAGCTCGCAAAGCTGCTCTTGCTAAAGAGGGCGGCGTTGGTGAAAAGGTTCCTGCGACTCCTGAACAACTTCAGGCGTATGAAGCGGCACGTCGGAAACTCCCGGCGGATCAGCAGAATGAGTTTGTGAAGCCCCCGGCGACCGGATGGACTCAGGGCCAGCTTGAAAAGGAACAAGCCCGCCTCGATGCTCGGTTCGATACGAATACGAAGAATGCAATTCAATCCGGCGACCCTGCGGCAATCGCTGACCAAGCTCGATTGAGTATTGGTGCAGGCGACTTGACGAGTGCTCGCGACATCTTCACTGCACGTTCAAATGTGAAGGCTGAATACAACCGTGCTCTTGAGAACAAGGCGGCGGAGTTGGGTCTGCAACCCAGCCACTTCAACGTTGAAGCTCTGAAGACGAAGGCAGCGGCACTCGATGCGTACAGTGCAGCGGGCAAAGTCGGCCAGCAGTTGAATGCGTTCAAGACCTTCGGTGAGCACATCGCTGGAGCCAAAGACGCGAACGACGCATGGCAGCGTACGGGTTCGCCACTCTTCAACAAGCCGATCTCGTGGCTTGCTGAGAACGCGGCGAACGATCAGAACTATCAACGCTTCCGCGATAGCGTGATCGCTCCGGCCAAAGAGTACATGAACTTCCTGAACGGAAATCGTGCAGAACATGCGGAAGACATCCGAGCGATGGAATCCGTCCTCGACAGTAAGACCGCGACTCCGGCGACGGTTTACACCGCATTGCAGACGTGGGCGAAGACCGCTGACGACCGTGCAAAGGCTCTCGGGGAGACTTATCGGGACACTGTCGGTACGACATTCCCTGCTCTTGTCTCTAAGGCTACTGTGGACAATCTTGCGAAGCTCGGAGTCAAGAGCCAAGCATCAGCGTTGTCAGGCACGTTGCCACGAGCACAGTCATGGGTTGGCAGTCTGCAACCGCAGACGCTTAATCCGGCGAACGCTCAGGACAAAGCCATCGGAAAGAAATTCTTCGATGCGGCTGGCGGCGATATGCAGAAGACGGTTGAGATGGCTCGTGAGCACGGGTACATCATTCCCGTGAAGGGGCAATAAATGAGCTTCTCAGCAGCAGACTTCGCGGATTCACCCGCACAATCTAATCCTCCCGCTGCGACGGCACCAACCGTCGCGGCATCGACTCCAACATCCTCGAATACTTCGGGAGCGTTCTCTGCGGCAGATTTCGCAGATAACCATAACCCGCCTACAACGACAACTTCACAGAACACTTCAGCCAACACGACGGGCAACGACGCCGTCGCTCAACACGGTCTCCTTCGTCGAGCTTGGGACTTTATCAACTCGCCCATCGCAGACCTGAGTATCGCAGGCCATCGCCTTCTGCCTGAAGGTGTGAAGACGAGCGACATCATCAAGGCCGCTGCGTTCGAGAAGATGTACGGTGAAGCGTACATCCCCGGCTTCAACGATTTCGACACGAAGGCTGAAGAACATCTCGGCCCAGCCCCGGCAAAGATGACTACGCAGGACGGTCATCCGTACGTCGCCACGCCCGAGTCTCATGCGTTCAAGAACGCCGTCCGCACTTTCATTGCGGGCGTCGGCAAAGACACGAGTGACATGGTGGCAGGGTTCACAAGTCCAGTGGGCATCGCCACGACTCTTGCAGGCGTCGGCCCCGAAGCTAAAGCCGGAAGTGCGTTGGCGAAAGCTGCACCAGTCGCAAAGGCTCTCACCGGGACAGCATTCGGTCTGAAAGGTGCTCACGACATCTTCACCGCTGGGACAGAGAACACGCCCCAAGCATGGCAGCAACGTCTTCAGGGTGCGGCACAGATCGCAGGTGGTGCGGCTCTGACGGCTGAACCCGTCGCAGACGCGGCGTCAGCGGTTAGTGACAAGCTCGAAGCCCCGGCCAGCACGGTCAAGAATATCGTCAAAGGTGGGCAACCGAAACTCCAGACAGCTATTCGTAACGCAGCCCAGACGGGAAGTGATGTCGCGGCAGCACGAACTGCGGCAGTCGAACCCACTGAGAATGTCAACGTCCCGGATGAATACAAGGACGTGATTAACGAAGCATTGAAGCAGGAGCCTGCGTGGACCCCGGAGAAAGCCAAGCCGGTCGTCAAAGCTCTCGGTAAAGACTTCGAGGTTCGCGGTTCGGTCGGTGAGGGCAAAGTCACTGACAACGATCTCGATCTCTGGCAGAAGAAGGGTGATCTCACGGATGCTCATGACACGTTGAAGAATCTTGGATTCGAGTTCAACGGCAAGACCCCGCATGGTGAGACGTGGACGAACACGGAGACCGGCCAGAACGTCGATCTCTGGGACGCTGCACACGAGCCGATCAAAGGCTACGGTGCTGAACAACCTGTCACGGTGTCCGAGCCTGCTGAAAGCGAAACCGCCCCGGTCAAAACTGCGGCAGGAATTCGTACGGCAATCGAGGATGTCTCCAACAGTGTCAAAGCGAAGTCGCAAGCTCTTTATCAGCGACTCGACAAAGAGTCGGGCGGACGCTGGCAGCGGTACGAAGACCAGATCAAGAATCTCAATGACAAGCTCGATGAAGTCAACGGGATTGATGACGACGCGTACGACCGGCTGGAAACCAAACGGAACGACATCGAAACCAGTCAAGCTCAGATGCTTGAAGACCTAAAAGAGAAAGGCATCGACCCGCAGATCGCGGATGATGCAGTCGCCCATTACAAACAGGCGATGGCGTTGCGTGATCTCGACCGAGCAGTCAAATCAAGCACGGTCGGTGAAGCCCGTATCGGCGGGAATGAAGTCGTCAACCCGAAGACGTTCACGAACCGCATCCAGAAACTTTACGACAGCGGGCGGTTGGAGCAGGCCCTTGGTGAAACTGGTGCGAATGACTTGCTGAAGGAAGGATATGACGCTGTCAAGGCGAAGCGTATCCAGACTCTCGGTAAGTGGACGGCTGGGATTCTCGCGGCACGATATGCAGGCGGCTCAGTGCTGCACCACATAGTGAGTGCTGCGACGATGGCACCATAAACAGAAATAGCCTGCGTGCAGTTGTAGCTACACGCAGGCTCCAGTCACCGTTTGCCGGTCAAATAGCTCACGATGACAAACGTGTCGCCGCCAACAGTGACGGCAAACACACGACGTTTGCAAAGCATGTTGCATCCTTTCCCTCCTCCTATTGTTTGGTGTCCCTTATCTTTTCGAGAGTGCTCACAGCCCACTTAAAGGCTCGTGAACGCGGACATTTCAAATAGTAGTTGGCGGGATAAATCCTGCACATGGCTCGAAAGTAATCAAAGTAATTGCAGACCTTCGCGGTGGTCGCTCCCCGCGTCGGAGGGTAGGAGCGTAGATGCCAAGGCGGGCCATCAGTGTCCGCCTTCCTTCGGCTTCAGCGAGATCATCACAGGAGGAAAAATGCTTTTCAATGACGAGGTCAAATTGCCGTGGGACACGGTCCTGCTGGATTCTCTCGACCCGGCTGATCCAGAGGACGCGGAAGTCATCGGGATCATTGAACGGATTCAACAGAAGGCTCTACGCCGAGGCGGAACTATAGCTAATTTCGACGAGGAATCGTCACAACGAGTCGATAGTCAGCCCGTTTCTGTGACGAAACTCCCAACTGCTGATTCTGCAAGAGTTAACCCTAAAGGCGGTCGCCCGCGTAAGTACACCAGCAGAGCGGCTCAACAGGCGGCATATCGGGAGCGGAAAGCCGCCATCCGTCCACAGTCCACAGCGGCTTGAAAGGAAGATGTTAGTTGGAAGGAAATCAGTTTCGCAGATCGTCTGAGAAGTGTGACAAGTGTCACGCCGACCAGAGCATCATTTACTGGACGCGGCTCAAAGGGAATTTATGCGAGTCGTGCATCAAGGAAGACAAACAAGTTCTGAAATCGCCGCACTCGCGGCCTAGAAACAATCACTAAGACACGCTGGCGGCTCACTCCTCCGACGGTTGACGCACTTCAATGTGCCTAACCGTAAATTAGAGCCGTCAGCAATTTCGATCCAATCTAGAATCATAGAGCCTGCCCACTTCCCGGTGAGCAGGCTCTATTGTTGCGACTGGGGGACTGTTCGAGGCGACGTAGTATGGCCGGATGAGACAACCATTTGGGTCACGGTAAGACAGCTAGTCAGTCTCAGTCGCCCGATGCTGCCGAAGACGGCGTGTGATCCGGTACATGCCACGTTTGGGTGGTGCAGGATAGTCCCGGTTCTCTGTTTTGTTCAAGCCCACACGTAGGACACTTGGGTGACCAGTCAGGTGCAGGCGGATTGGGTACACCCATCTTCAGATTGTGGTCTGATCTTCTCGGTGGTTTGCTCATTTACTTCTGGCCCTCCTAAACACTGTGGAACGTGTCGGTTTTGGAAAGCAATTATCGACAGTGTATCTTGAATCATCGACCGCACGCAAAAAGTGAGGGTCACAATGCAGATCACGGTTGAACTCAGCGAGTCTGACCTCGTGTCACGAATGCGGAATTTTGAACACCATCTGGTCGAACGAAAGACCGTCAAAGACGAAAACAAGTGGAAGAGGGCAGCGGTCTCCTTCGCAAACTCGGCTCCGGTGGGCGTTCCTGCTGTGCTCTATCTCGGTGTTCTGGACAGCGGTGAGATTGAAACTCCCCAGCATGACTTAGAAGAAGTGGGAAAGAAATTCAACAGACACATGGAGAAGGTTTACCCGCGAATCTCTTACGTACCGAAGGTCATCAACGACAACGGACGCCAAGCTCTTGCGGTAATCATTCCGGGTAGCGAGTTACGTCCCCACTTTGCGGGTCTGGCATATGTACGCAAAGGTCCTGAGAGCATGGACGCGTCAGAAGACCAGTTCTCCGAACTGATCGCACAACGCAACAGCAAAACCGCCGTGCTTCTCCAGTCGAAGGGCAAGAGCGTCACAGTGTTCATCCGAACTGGGGATTCGGAGATTCCTTGGCCAACTAGCACGGTCCTCGTTGCTTGCAATCAGTTTTACGTGACCCTCAAGAAATTCGACCATGAGCCTCCGCACTCATTTCCGCTCAGTCGTGTCGAAATCAGCTTCGACAATCTGAGGAACACGTTGCAATTGGAAATCTCTGATCCCAATCGAAATGCGTGGAACGTGCAACTGGAACGGCAGGTTCACCAGATCGTCGGTTTTGAAATGACGCATGAGGGCCAGATTGTATTGAAATACCTGTTGACCGTCGGCAAGGCGGAATTTGGAAGACGGTTAGTTCAAGAAATCTCGCTTGAGTCACAAAACAAGCAGATGGAAATTGCGGTGAAGCGTGGGCTGATACTCTGTGAACAAGACAGTAAGCGTCTTCACAATTTCTATGTTGTGAATCCAGAATACGTCTCGGCGTTGAAGAAAGTTCTACCTGAAATTCTCAAGTGACTGATTGGTTGAAGATCAAGAGAAAGATAAGTGGAGGCGAACTGTGCCGAGAGATGGAGAAAAGAGACCCTGTCCACATAGAGATGAGAACGGGAATGCTTGTAAAGGTGAGCAGACTTTCAATCGGCTGACGAAGCCTCCGGGGTGGTACACCTACAATGCAGATGTGCGACCGGGCTGGCTCTGTGACAAAGGGGAACACTTCGACATTGCGGGTGCCTAGTCCCCCTCCTCGTCAAACCAGACAACTCCAGACCACCTATCCTCTGGCACGAACGTCAGCAGCCGTGCCCGCTCCGCAATCCTGTCGAGCGTCTTCTGGGCTTCGGGTCCGCGTTGCTTTGTAATGCCTGCGAGTTGACGAACAAGCTCATCTTCGCTCGGCGAAACTTTCAGCACTTTCTGTCTGGACGGTTTTTGGGGTCTGCTAGGTGCCTCGACTTGCACAACAATCCCGCCGCTCCGCGTCCGCAGATATTTCTCGACGACAGTCTTCGGAATACGCAGCACGCGATACCGACGACGCTTCGGGTTCTCAGGACTACCGAGGTCTATGACGCCTTGGACTTTGGAGAATCGACGGGTGACCGTGTCTTCGCCGACGCCGAGAATCTCTGCCACTTCTGAAACTGTCAGTAGTTCGCTCATGGGTGTGCCCCTCCCTCTGACCACGAACGCTTCGGCATCTTCGCTAATCTCTCTTCCATGCGATGCGAAGCGAGATTAGAGTAATGCCTCTCTGTCACCGCTACCGTGTCTCCGAGCATTGCGGCGACCTCGGTCAAGCTGCAACCTTCGCCGAGCCAATAATCGACAGCCGTGTCCCGGAACCGATGCGAAACATTCCCCTCAATCCACAATCCCGCGTTCTGCATCAACAACCGCAGTTCGTCCTGCCACGTCGTGACTTCTGAAGTCACCTGATATTTGCCATCCCAGAAAATGTACTCACCCTCTGCCGCGAGTAGTTCTCGACAGAGAGCCGGGTCAAGGTGCTGCCGAACCGGGCGTCCCGTCTTCTGCCTGTTGATTCGGAGCCAGCCATCCTGAATGCTCTTTCGTTTGAGTTGCACCGTGTCACGGATTGCAACGCCTGTCGCAATCATGAACTTGACAAGCAACGTCGCTAGAGCGACTCTCTCTGCCGGGAATGTCTTCGGAATCTGGGCGAAGAGAACCTTGATTTCCTTCTCAGTAAACGGCTTCGGCTCCAGTCGTTCTTTGTCCTGCTTCGATAGCCGGATGGTCTTCAGTGCGGCAAGCAGGTCGTTCAGGTTTTCACGACAGCATGTCCGCAGGAAACCACGAATGTTCTGCTGGGCCTTCTGGCGAGTGGTTGTCCCCCATACCTTGTCCCACCCCGCCCGAAATTCAATAACGTCAGACGCCGTGATGAGCGACGGAAAGAGCTTTGACCGGGCCGACATGAACTGGGCAAACTGGTCGAGTTGAAGCCGGAGCTTCTTTACTCGTCGGGGAGAGATGCCCTCGCTCTCTTTGGCACTGATGAAAGTGTCAATGCAGTCTGCAATGGTCGGCTGCGGGCCTTTGATGATAAGCGGGCGTGGGTTATCGCCCCGGTCTAGCTGTTCTTGGAGTTCAGTGGCTTTATCCTCGGCAACTGTCCAGACCCTCGTTCCGGCTGATTGCCGGTGCTGCTTTCCGTTTCGGGAATATCGAAGGAATTTGGAGCATTGGCAGCCCCGATAGAACTCGCCCCGGCTCTGGTGGGGACAGCTTTCCCGGTGCCTAACGAAGACTGTGACGACCGATCTCGGGGTTATGCCCATTCTTCGAGGCTAACCCACGTTCTAACACGCCGTCAACGAATCTTTGGTAATCACCAGTGTTTATGCGGGGAAAAAACTGGCGGAGAGAGTGGGATTCGAACCCACGTTACCCTTTCGAGTAAACACGCTTTCCAAGCGTGCGCCTTCAGCCACTCGGCCATCTCTCCGGCGAAACTGGGGATGAACAATTAACGGCTGTCCTGGCAGATATCGTACCGCATCGGGGGCTGAATAACGCTCCGACAGGGCTGGCTTCATTTTATGGGCACACGCGCAGTCAGCGCAAATGCGCGCGCCCAACCAACTCCCACTTCGCGAAATGATGACTGCGAAGAGTAAGAGTGTAAGAGTGAAGTAATCAGGGAAGCCGCGAGACCAGATCTAAACCGGAGAAAGTTAGGACAGCTTTTGCGGGGGCTCGTCGGAAGACTCCGAGGCTGTAGTGGGACTCCCACCATTGGAGGCTCCTGCGCCCGCTACCGCGCTGGCGGCAGCAGACTTTGCCTCACCATTCTGTGGAACGGCTGATGGAATCGGAGGCGGTTTCACTCCGTCGACAACGTGGTGACTCAGGCAATAAAGCGCGAGTTCCAGCCGGTCGGCTACTCCCAGTTTGTCATACACTTTTCGCAGATAGTTCTTAACCACCTGCTCAGTCGTTCCCACTCGCTGGGCAATTTCTTTGTTCTTCATTCCCTGGGTAACGCAGGAAACAATCAGAGATTCCTTGGGCGTAAGCTGCACTTTCGGCCGCGCACCCGATGGGCGCAGGGTATGCCCCCGGTAAGCTTCCATCACCCAATGAATGGCCTGGTTTTCCAGCCACGGTTCGCCGGCTGCAACTTTGCGGATGCAATCGATAAAGATTTCCGGTTCGACCTCGCGGGAAAGAATGCCATGCGCTCCACGACGGAACAGTTCCAGCGTGAGTTGTTCGTCCGATCCGGGAGTGACCACGACGATCTTCAATTGCGGCGCCTGACGCTGCAGTTCGGCCACTACTTCCACTGGATTGGGGGCCAGTGCCGATTCAAAAATCAATACGTCTGCCGAGAACTTCGTCACCGCAGACTGCGTTTGATTCAGGGTTTCCGCCTGCCCCACCACCCGGATATCATCTTCCAGGGCGAAGATTTTGCGCAACCCGGCGCGGAAAATGGCTTGGGTATCGGCCAGGATCACGCGAATCAGGCGGCCCGTGCCGCTGCTCTCGCGAACCCCTTGCCCTTCGCCAAATCCCAATGAAGTGCTCGCCATCAAATTTCCTTGCGCCTATGCCCGCTCAAAATGGTATTCGTCAATGACTACGCCAACCCCGCGGCGCCCTTTATCCTCAAAGCTGCGCACTACGCGGCCGTGGCAGTCGATCTGTACGTTATAACGGGAACCGACAACATCGCCGGGCAGCAGAATGGTGAAATCCACCAGCGAACCCACCGGCACGTCACGGTCGATGGCGAAGAGCACTCCGTTGGCGGAAATGTTTTGCGTCTCCGCCGAACAGGCTCCGTCCTGCGATCGGACTTCCACTGGCAGGTGCAGCGGGAACCGCGGAGCACTCTGCATTTCGGCATAGTGCTTGACCGCAGTCTGTGCCGCCTGCCGCTCCATTATTCCCTGCTCCTCGGCTCCGTCGCTCGCCACCGTTTCCAAAACCTTCCTTTCCGGGCACGCAAGACTTGCGCCCCGGATTTCTAGAACTTATGGGCAGCGTACACCCGTGGGCGAGGCCCGCAAAGTTACTGAAGTCATGGAACGGAAGGGTGCTAATTGCTTGCGTATGAGCTAATTAGAAGGAATTTACCGCGCAGAAAAACACCGCTGGACAGTTAAAACGGAGGCCCGTCTTCCACCAAGCGCAGCGTTCTAATAAACAAGGCAGTTCCTAGAACCTGGTCACTTCCGTGAAATTGAAGTCTCGAATCTTCATGGCGGGAACCACCATATCAAACGATTCTTCGCCGCAAGCGCGAACCGGTTTGCTCATGGCCTCGACATTGGCGAGCATGTGGATGAGGCTCTCGTTGAAACGGAAGTTCCGCACTCCCCGACGCACCTTTCCGTTTTCCACCAGAAAAGTTCCGTCGCGAGTCATGCCCGTTACAATCTTTTCGTAAGGATCGACTTCGCGGATATACCAGAGCCGCGTCACCAGAACACCGCGTTCGGTGGAAGCAATCATCTGAGCCAAACTTTGCGGATTGTCGGGCGCCGCGAAAACAATGTTCACCGGCATCTCGCCCATTTCGTTGGGCAACGGGAATCCGTGGCCGGTCGGTTCGATGACTCCGACTTTGTCTCCGTATTCTGCTTTTTTCATCCTCGCCGCGGTGGAACGCGCGTAAACCACGCGCTTCACCACCCCGTTCTCGACCAATGCCACGCGCCTGCGCCTCATGCCTTCGCCATCGAAAGGCGATCCGGTTTGCAGGGGATGCAAGACGTCATCCCAGATGGTAATGTTTTCGCCGAAAAGCTGGCTGCCGATGCGTCCGGTAAGAAACGAACGCTGATCCAGAATCGCCATGCCTGAATAATCCCAAAACATAAAGCCCACAATATCGAGCGCGGCTGAAGGTTCGAGAATTACGGTGTACTTGCCTGCCGGAATCTCCGCTGGGTGCGCAGAATCGAGCGCCTTTTGCGCCGCGGTCTCGGCCAGAGCAAGCGGTTTGAGATTTGCTATATCCGGGGAGTTCGCCTTCTGCCATCCAGAGGCATCGGCTCCCAGCATGGTGATGGAGACCTCTGCCAGAGTCTGCGAGTGCCAGTGGGTCAGGCCACGCGTATTGAAGATACCTTCAACCGATTCAGTGCTGGAGAAAATTCCGGCGGTGGTGAGTTTATGTTTCTGGGCGACGTCGACAATTTTCTTTACACTCTCGGCCCGGAACTGGGGCGTGATGGCAGACGTCTGGTCGAAGTAGCGAGACGCCGGTGTAGCGCGGTCGCCCTCGTGCGCGCTGCCCGCAGCCTCGCGACCGTCGGGCATGGGCAGCAAGTCCGGATCCGCGTGCTGCACTCTCGCCAGCGCCTCGGAAGAATCCACTACGCGCCGGAGACTTTCCTCATCGAACCTGTTTGTGGTAGCGCGCGCGGTGCGTCCGCCAAAAACGGTGCGAACCGAAACTACATGATTTTCTTCGGCGACGTTTTGATGGATGGTGTTGTTGGCAAACCGGGTAAGCGCAAAGTTTCCGCCTGAAAACAGGACTTCGACTTCGTCAGCCGACGAAAGTTGTCTGATGCGATCGAAGATTGAGGCGGCGCGCTCCTTGCTTAGCATTCCCTTTTTTCTTTGCTTTTCTCTGAGCCTCTGTGACTCCGTTGTGAACTAGCTCCCTTTATAAGCGCTTCCCACCTTGATCGCCCGAAATCGCGAAGGCGCCGCGCCGTGCCCCGTGCCCATCACCTGCTGCGGCTGACCCTTGCCGCAATTCGGCGTGCCCCACAGTGTCCACTCATCGCGCGAGCAAATTGCGTCCAGCGAATTCCAGAACTCAGTCGTAATGCCGGAATACGACGGATTCTTCAGCATGCGGACGCGCTTGCCGCTTTTGATCTCCCAGCCGATTTCACAGCCGAATTGAAAATTGAACCGCTTGTCGTCGATCGACCACGAGCGGTTGGTCTGCATCAGAATTGCGCGATCGGTCGAGGCAATCAATTGCTCCAGGCTGAGTGGCTTTTCACCCGGCAGCAGGCTCACATTGGTCATCCGAATCATCGGCAGACGATTCCAGCCCTCGGCGCGCAAGGTTCCCCCCGAGCGACTTTCCCCGATGGTGTGCGCGGTTTCGCGTGAACTCAGATAGCCAGTGAACAATCCCTTCGTAATGATCGGCGTACATTGCGCCGGCACACCCTCGTCATCGAAACCAAACGTTCCAAGCCCCGGTCCGTGCTCCGGGCGCGCATCGGCAACCACATTGACCATTTCGCTGCCGTAGCGCAACGTGCGCAATTTGTCGAGGGTAAGAAACGACGTGCCCGCGAAATTGGCTTCCATGCCCAGCACGCGATCCAGTTCAGTCGGGTGCCCGATCGACTCATGAATCTGCAACCCAAGTTGGGAACTGTCGAGAATAATGTCGAATGTGCCCTCGGGACATTGCTCCGCGTTATGCAGCGCAACGGCTTCCTCGGCAATACGGCGGGCGTTCTCAATCAACTTTAGTTCTTCGATCAGTTCGTATCCTTTATTCTGCCACTGCCCCCCATAAGAATTCGGATACGAACGCTTCTGAATCTCGTTCCCCGCGAACGCATATGCCGTATAACCTGCCCCTGCGGAGTACTTCGTCTGATGAATGTCACTACCCTCCGAGGATACGAACCATTGCTCTTCGCGGTTGAAGTTCAAGTTGGTTTCCGCCAGCGTAACTCCGGCAACGGAGCACAATTCAGAATCGACGCTCAGCAGGAGGGCAATGTTCTGGTCGACGGAAACCGTGAAGGGATCGATCTTGTGCGGCGTAGTCCACTCAGCCTTCACCGGTGTTTCGGGGGCAAGCTGTATATTGTGCCGCTTCACCTGCGCCGATGCACGGGCAATTTCGACCGCGCGTGCCGCTGTCGCCTCCACCCCGGAACGTGACAAATCCTCAGAAGCGGCAAATCCCCAGGCTCCATCAGCGATGACGCGCACACTGCACCCGAGCGATTCTGAATCCGATGCGCTGCCAACCTTCCCATTCTTCGTAGTCAAGGCCCGGCTGCGCTGGCTCACTATGCGCGCGTCAGCATAGCTCGCGCCGCGCATCGTGGCAATGTTTAGGGCCCAGTTAGCAATTTCCTTCATGCGGAACGTCAAATCTATCACGGGGACACAGAGACGCGGAGAAACGTGAACCGATGTAGCTAGGGCGTGGCTCTCGCCACATCGAGCGCTTTCCTCACCGCCAACAACTCCTTCAATACGTCGCGCAACCTGGTCGATTCCAGCGCGTTCGCGCCATCCGACTTCGCCTCTTTGGGGTTGTCGTGAACTTCCAAAAACACGCCATCCACTCCCGCCGCGACCGCCGCCCGTGCAAGCACCGGAATAAACTCCGGCTGGCCCCCGCTCACCGCATGTTCGCCCTCTGCCGAGGCGGAAGGCAGTTGCACCGAATGCGTCGCATCAAACACCACAGGTGCAAACTTGCGCATAATCGCGAGCGACCGCATGTCCACAACCAGATTGTTGTAGCCGAAACTGCTGCCGCGCTCGGTCAGAAACACCTGCGAGTTACCCGCTTCCCGGCATTTTTCGACTGCGTGCCGCATGTCCCACGGCGAAACGAATTGTCCCTTCTTGATGTTAACGGCGCGGCCGCTCAGTGCAGCTGCGACTACAAGATCGGTCTGGCGGCACAGAAACGCGGGAATCTGCAGCACGTCAACCACCTCAGCCGCCTTGGCTACATCGGCAACGTCATGCACGTCAGTCAACACCGGCAGTTGAATGTCGTCTTTGACCTTTTTCAGAATGCGCAGGCCTTCTTTCAGCCCTGGTCCGCGGTAGCTCCGTATCGAAGTACGATTCGCCTTGTCGTAGCTGGCTTTGAAAATGAAAGGGAAACTTAGCGATCGGGCCACGCCCTTGATGATCTCGGCCATGCGAATAGCGTGCTCTTCGCTTTCAATTACACAAGGTCCAGCGATGAGAAAAAGATCACCCGATCCGACCCGGACATCGCCGACTTGGAAAGAAGTAGTCAAAAAGTCTGTGATGCTACCGGCGCGCTACTTTTTCCGGCCGGTGGAACATCTCCACTGACGCCGTCTCTTTCTCTGCACGCCGTTTCTTCCCATGATCATAAGCGGCCGCAATGAACGTACTGAACAAGGGATGCGGCTCCAGCGGCTTCGACTTGAACTCGGGATGAAACTGGCAGCCGATGAAATGGGGATGATCCGGCAACTCGACCATCTCTACATAAGTCCCGTCGGGGGTTGATCCCGAAATGCGCAACCCCGCCGCCACCATCGGCTCTTCGTACTCGCGATTGAATTCGTAACGATGCCGGTGGCGCTCGCTGACTTCAGGCTTGCCATAGATTTTGTAGGCCAGCGTGTTGGGTTCGATCTTGCAGGTCCACGCGCCCAACCGCATCGTCCCGCCCAGTTCTTCCACGCCGCGCAACTCGCGCAGCTTGTAAATCACGCGATGCGGCGTCGCCGGATCGAACTCGCTCGAATTCGCGTCCGCCAGCCCGACCACGTTGCGGGCAAACTCCACGCACGCGGTCTGCATGCCCAGGCAAATCCCGAAGTATGGAACCTTGTTCTCGCGCGCATGACGAATTGCAATCAGCATTCCTTCGATGCCGCGCTTGCCAAATCCGCCTGGAACCAGAATTCCATCGTAGCCTTCCAGTTGCGAGGAGACGGTGTCCGGTTCCGCTTCCAGCCCTTCGGCCTCTATCCAGTTCAATTGGAGCTTCAGGTTGTGCGCCAGGGCGCCATGTACCAGGGCTTCCTTCAATGATTTATAGGAATCTTCGTATTCCACGTACTTGCCGACAATTCCGATCGTGACCGTATCCTTCGGGTTGTAAACGCGGTGTACGATGTCTTCCCACTTGGAAATATCGCGATCCTTCGCTTCCATGCGCAGATATTTCAGCACCAGCGTGTCGACGCCCTCATGGGCGAACACCAGCGGCACCTCATACACGGATGCCACGTCTTTTGCGGTAATCACGGCTTCTTCCTGCACGTTGCAGAACAGCGCAATCTTCGACTTCAACTCCTTCGCCAGAAAACGGTCGGTGCGGCAGAGCAAAATATCAGGCTGAATTCCAATGCTGAGCAACTCCTTCACCGAGTGCTGCGTGGGTTTAGTCTTCAGTTCCTGCGCCGCCGCAATAAAAGGCACCAGCGTGACGTGCACGAACAAGGTGTCGTCGCGCCCCAATTCCTGCCGCATCTGCCGGATGGCTTCCATGAACGGCAGAGACTCGATATCGCCCACCGTGCCGCCGATTTCCACAATCGCCACGTCGACGTCCTGCGCCACTTTCTTCATCGCCGCCTTGATTTCATTGGTGACGTGCGGAATCACCTGCACCGTTTTGCCCAGGTAATCCCCGCGGCGCTCCTTGGCGATGATCTGCTCGTACAGACGACCTGTGGTCCAGTTGTTGTCGCGAGAAAGTTTGGCGTGGGTGAAGCGCTCGTAATGGCCGAGATCGAGGTCGGTTTCCGCTCCGTCGTCGGTCACAAAAACTTCGCCGTGCTGAAACGGCGACATCGTCCCCGGATCGACATTCAAATACGGATCGAACTTCATCAGGTTAACTTTCAACCCGCGGCTCTCCAGCAAGCATCCAATCGAAGCCGCGGCCAAACCCTTGCCAAGTGAAGACACGACTCCGCCCGTCACAAAGATGTACTTCGCTGGCATCTCTTCCTCGCTTTAAATTGTGTTTGAGAATTTGTGCAGGTGGGGTGCACGAACAATTATGACAGAAGAAGCCTGTGGAAAGAAATAGAAGAATCAGCCCGCGTTGACTATCGCGGTGATGTGGGCGAGAATAATTACGGTTCCCTCCATCGAACCCGTCGTGTCTGCACAAGTGGGCCTGTGGCGCAGCTGGGAGCGCGCTTCCATGGCATGGAAGAGGTCGTCGGTTCGATCCCGACCAGGTCCACCAATACCCAGCGTGCCCCCTTCGCCTCGCGATACATTTTCATCCCGCCCGGGCGAGGTTCTCCTGTCTGCAGATTATAGGCAGCACAGGACAGGGGAGTGCTAGGCTGATGAGGTGAACCGGCTATTCATTTCTGCCCTCATCCGCATCGCATTTCTGTTGAGTTCCCTATTTCTTGTTCTCCCCGCATCGTCTGCTGCCGACTTGGTGGTCCACGCGCAACCTTCGCGATTAGTCAATGGCGCGCCCGTGTTGTTCCAGGTCAAATCTCCACGACGGCTGGAATCGCTGCACGGAAACTGGCTGGGACACGAAATTACCTTCACCTTTGATTCCGCAACCAGGACATGGTTTGCTTTGGCGGGAATCAGCCTGGAGACTGCCCCGGGATCTTACACGCTGGATCTAGCCTGCGAAACATTCGCCGCCAAAGAAGCTGCCAGAAAAATTTCATTCTCGCGCAAGTTCACCGTGGCCCGAGGCAAGTATCCTAAAATCCAGGTAAAACTGCGTGTCGAGAGCAAGTTCACCGAACCCAGCCCGGAGCAGCAGAAACAAATCGAAGAAGGACAGCAAATCAAGAAGGATTTTCTGAATCGGGTTACGCCAGCGCAGGAATGGTCAGGCCAATTCGCGGAACCGGCGGATGCCGCCGTCTCCGACGTCTTCGGTTCCGAGCGCATCTTCAACGGTAAAACCTCAAGTCCACACCTGGGCCTGGATTTTCGCGTACCCGCCGGAACTCCGGTCGCAGCCATGAACGCTGGAACCGTGCTCCTGGCGCGGCCGCTTTTCTTCGAAGGCAATTTCGTCGTAATCGACCACGGCCAAGGTTTGCTGACGCTCTACCTGCATCTTTCCGAGTTCAAAGTAAAGGAAGGAGAGCAGGTGAAGCGCGGACAGGTGATCGGTCTGAGCGGCGGCACCGGCCGTGCCACCGGGCCTCATCTTCACGTGGCCGTGCGCTGGCAGGGCACGTATCTCGATCCCGCTGCGTTAATGCGCTTGCGTCTGCCTCAGGCAGCACTCAGCAACTAGCACTTGCCCTCCGCCACTACAAATCTGTGCTGGCCCATGCCAATCTTAACCTTTAAGTGCTGCCTTCACGCATTCCCGCCCGAAATCCCGCTCAACCCGCGCATCGAAATATCCTGCAGAATCGCCTTCAAACTTTCTTTCAACTCCAGATTGCGAATCAGCCGATGCAGATAATTCGGGTGCACCCCCAGCAGCCGCGCTGCGTCGGCATAGCTGCCCTGCGTCTGCTCCACGGCATCGAGAATCAGCTGCTTCTTCAGTTCCTTCACCGCAACGTGATACTTGGCTTCCATCATCTCCGGCAGCGAGGGACGCTCCAACAGAGATTCCGGCAAGTCTTCGGGCAGTATCATCTCCGATGAGCCCAGCACCAGCGCGCGCTCGATTGCATTCTCCAACTCGCGCACGTTGCCCGGCCAATCGTAATTCACCAGCCGCGCCAGCGCCTCCGGCGAAGTCGGCCGGGGCTTTACCTTGCAGCGTTTCGCATGTTTCCGCACGAAGTGCCGCACCAGCATGGGGATATCTTCACGGTGATCTCGCAAGGCGGGCATTTTGATTCTCAACACCGCCAACCGGTAGTACAAATCATGGCGGAACGCCCCTTCGCGCACCGCCTGCTCCAGATCGCAGTTGGTGGCGGCAATCACGCGGATATCCACCTTGATCACATGGTGACCGCCAACCCGTTCAAATTCGCGCTCCTGCAATACCCTCAGCAGCTTCACCTGCAGTGCGGGAACGAGTTCGCCGATTTCGTCGAGAAAAACCACGCCTCCATCTGCGATTTCCAGCCGCCCTTTTCGCTGCGACCCGGCTCCGGTAAAAGCTCCGCGTTCGTGACCGAACAGTTCGGTCTCAAGCAGAGTCTCGGGAATCGCCGCGCAATTAATGGCCACAAACGGCTTGCCCGCCCGCGCACTGTTGCGGTGCAGCGCGCGCGCCACCAGTTCCTTGCCGGTCCCGCTCTCGCCCTCGATCAGCACCGTCGACTCCGCCGGAGCTGCCCGCTTCAGCAGCTGATAAATTTCTTTCATGCGTGCGCCCTCGCCCACCAAGCTGCGGTCCTGGCTGATCTCCACCGTCAACCTTTGGTTTTCCTCCTCCAGCCAACGCAGCCTGCGGGCGTTCTCCAGCGCCACCGCCGATATTCCCGCGATCGCCGTCACCATCTGCAGATGTTCTTCCTGCAGGCGGTCGTCCACGCTTTCGCTGTCGAGGTAAATGCAGCCAATCACGCGCTGAAACACCGTCAAGGGCACGCACACCAGTGACCGCACCTGGGACGCCGCCAGGCTCTCCACTTGCCGCAGTTCTTCACTCCGGGCCACATCGGTGCCCAGGATCGCGATCCCCTGCTCCAGCACCTGTCGCGCTACCGTGCGGCTCACCTTCAGTGCCTGGGCCGCTCCTGTTTTCCGCGCGCGTACGAACGTCGAGTTGAATTGCTGACCATCCTTATCTGCCAGCAGAATTGCTCCCCGGCTGGCGGGAACGACCTCAAAAATCGATTCCAGCAACTTCCCCTGCAGTTCATTGACGTCGCGGATCGCATGTACGATCCGGCTGATCTTCAACAGCGCATTCAAATTTCGCGCCAGTCGCGAAGTCGCCGGCAGTTCTAGCAGCATCCGCTCTGGGTGGAGATACAGGACATCTCTTGGATGAATGATGGTAGTTTCTGCCGTGGACTGCGCGTCTTCAAATTCGACGCTCCCCGGCGCTGGCGCAGAATCGTCTTCCAGCAAAAATAAGAATGACGAATCGCCCGCTGCGATCTCGTCCCCGTGCTGCAGCCAGTGCTCTTCCACCGCCGTGCCGTTGACCAGCGTGCCATTGCGGCTCTCCAGATCGCGCACCCGGAATCGTCCATCCTGCCAGTCCACCTGGCAATGTTTTCGCGAAACCGAAGGATCGCTGACCGCGATTCCGTTCGACGCCTCCCGTCCGATGGTTACAGCTGCTTCAGAAAGAGGAATCGTCGAATCCTTCAAAGGCCCGGAAAGTACTGCCAGTCTGGGGCGCACGGTTCACCTCGCGCCCTTCTTATCACATTTTTGGCCAGAATTCATTCCCGAATCGGTTTTATTCCAATATCCGAACGGATAGAACGCTATCCGATCAGATAGCGTTTGGCCGAAAAGCAGATAAGGAAGCCATGCCAAAACCGCCGGACGGGTGCCAGTAAAAGCTTTACCATCAGCAACTTGGACAATCCATTGGGTCAAGAATAGGGCGGCAAGTCGGTGGCACTCCAGGTGCATTCATGGAGTCTGCGGCGGCGAGTGCTCGGCAAAAAGCGATGGGGGAAGCGCTTTTTGGAATTGTTGATTGCCGGGCATTTTGCGCCATCAGGGATCCGAAGGGCCCCCTCATCGGATCCCTGAGTTTTTTGCCTTGCTTTGGATTAGGTTAAGCATTGCGGCATTTGCTATACCGCTGCCGCCTCGCTGAGCGTAGGCGCTTCCACTGTCGCGGCGGCCGTAGCAGCGCCATCCCGATAACTCACGCTATTCCCCGAAATCGCCGGCACCCGCTCGCCCGGAACCAGTATCCCCACCAAATTCAGAGGATCGGCGGCCGACAGCGTAACCGTCCCTTGCGCTGCATCCAGCTTGCGCAGCGCACGCACCGATTCCACCGCAACCGGCAGCGCGAATTGCTCGCCCAGAAATCCATCCACAAAGCGGCCGCCGCGAATCTCGCCCCGATCCTCCAGCCGGCGAAACGCCATCAGCAATTCGCGCCACGACGGAAGATTCGCCTCCCGCGCCAGCACATCGCGAATGACAATGCCATAGCGCCGCAGCAGCATCCAGCACGCCGCCTCAACCGTCCGCGGCCTTTCCACAACCTCTTCGGTATGCAGCAAAGCCCATCGCCCGGCGCTATGCCGCGGCCTCGCTACCCGCCCGCTTCCCTGCCCCGCCCTGCGTTTGGGATCGATCAACGAGCGTAGGTTGTCAAATCCATCGGCCGTCACCAAACCAGCGGCGACCAACTCCCAGAGCGCGGTCTCAATCTCCGCCTTCAGTTTGCCGGTGCCGCGAACAATATCGGCAAAGAAAGAAGCCCCGCGCTGCCGCAGGAAATCCAGGACAATCTGGGCTCCATGGCTCAAGCCATTATTTTCTGAAAGCTCGGCTCCGGGATGCCGCGGCGTCATCCAGTCGGCATCTTCACGAACAAAAAATGTGATGGGCGCCACGCTGGTGGGAATCACGCGCCGCTGCCGCGGGGCAGCCGCGCCCGACTCCGGCACAGTTCCGTTTCCTGGCTGACTCGTATCCAGCGTCGCCGGATGCGGCGACAACCTTCCCCATCCCACCGCTCCCGTCAGGCAAAGCTGGTCCAGCCATTTCGGATCGTAATCCACCACCCGCCGCGCCAGCACCTGCCGTTCCCACGCGTTGGCTGGAATCTCAAATCCTTGTAACTGGCGCAGTACCTCGAGGGTTCCACGCTCGCCCACCACCTGCGTTCCCGGTGCGACATGCTGCCACTGCAACAGCCACTGCATAAATTGCGCCTTGGTTACCGGTTCAATCTGTTTGCGCAGCGTCGCTACCGTAAGCCGGTGAATCCGCGCCAGCAACCGCCGCTCGCACCATTCAGTTTCTCGTTCTCGCGGCGGAACAGTATCAGCGATCGCCCCGGCTTGTGTGGGGACACCCGCCCCCGGCTGTCCCATCGAGCGAAGCTCGACTGCGCTACCGCTGAAGTTCCCCCGCAAAACAGCCCCACTGGCCTCCATCCGCAGCAAAGCAGTCAAAATGTCAGCCGCAGGAAGTCCCAAGATCCCACCCAGTTCGGACGCTGTAACCGGCCCCGAATGCGAAATCCATCCCGTAACCAGAGTCAGCAAGGCATCCTCGCGGCTGGGAGTCGCCGGTTCGACTTGGCCCAACTCAGGTTCGAATTGCGCCTCAGGAAATAAAACGGAAAAACTCTTTCCACGCTCCGCCGCGACCCAATAAATTTTCCCGTTCGAAACTGCCGAGGCGGCGCGTCCCTCATTGATCAATCGGTCAAAATGAAATTTCCATTGGCCATCCCCGAAGTGAACCGAGGTCGCCGGCAGCGCCACCAGCGTATGCAGCACATCATGCAACTCATCTGCATCGCGCACGTCCGGCCACGCTTCCTCCCGGACCTGCGCAATCGCCGCCTGATCGAGCCCTCCCACTTCTTCCAGCACCGACTCCGGCAGCATCCTCCGCATCTGCACCGCGCGCGCCCGCCGCTCCTCCAGCGGCGCGTCATCCAGATAGGCATACGGATTCGCATTCAGAATCTCATGCGAAAACTGCGACGGCACCGGAGTATCCACGGCAATGCAGCGGATGCTTCCATCCGCCATCCCGCGCAGCAGGTTCTTCAATCCTTCGATATCCATCGCCTCGGTGAGCACATCTTTCATCACTTCAGCGACCAGCGGATGATCGGGAATCTTTCTCTCACCGTGGATGTTCTCAAAACACGCCGCCGCGTCGGGAAACACAGACGCCAGCAGATCGTCCGACCGCATTCTCTGAATTTGCGGCGGAACTTTCTTTCCATTCTGAAA
>Ga0073928_10000706_pt1 | contig 72872 bp, 74 predicted proteins | sample PaiPotPPA55metaG_FD_76969 | JGI IMG/M metagenome (GOLD analysis project Ga0073928, IMG submission 76969) | Iron sulfur acid spring bacterial and archeal communities from Banff, Canada, to study Microbial Dark Matter (Phase II) - Paint Pots PPA... ...
ACACAACGCCGCCGCGTCCAAAAGCTCCCGATCCGGATCGCTTCTGCCCTGCATCCCCCGAGTCTGAGCGAACCACACCCAAATCGCGAACACCGCCCACCTATTTCTTCAACAGCGTCCTAGTGGCGGGCCGCGGCGCGGCTGGCGTCGGCGAGGCTCCGGGCGGCGGAGCGCGGCCCGGGTTCGGGGGGAGCACCCGGGCCGCCACCGCCGCCTCCAGCCCCCTGATTACCGGGCCGACGTTGCGCCGGCGTATCCCTTCGATGAACCGCCGGTTTCGGGGCCGCCCCGCTCGCCGGCCAATCCATCGCCGCCGACCCGCCGTATGACGAGGGTGCCGGAGTCACGATGGTGGCCCGCCGCCCACCGGGCGCGTCCGTGAGGTCCGTGCCCCGGCTGCTGCGGCGCGGCGGGATCTGGGCAGCCACCATCGGGCTCGCGGTCGTGCTGGTGGCGCTCCTGGCGGCGGCCGGTGTCGCGAGCGGACAGGACGCGCTCCACCCGAGCTCGAAGCCGGCGCCCAAGGACCTCGTCGCCACCGCGAGCGACTTCCACAACCTCGCCACGATGACGAGGGTGCGCGGGTTCTTCATCTCGAATCCCCTCGGCCACCTCAAGCAGGCCCTGCGGGTGGCGAACTCGCCGAAGGGCGGCGTCTACCCGGTCGGCACGATCATCCAGCTCGTGCCCCAGGAGGCGATGGTGAAGCGCCGCAAGGGCTTCAACCGCGCCACCCATGACTGGGAGTTCTTCACGCTGCAGACGACGGCCCTGGGGACGACGATCACGACGCGGGGCACGAGCAACGTCGTGAACCGGTTCGGGGGCAGCTGCCAGAGCTGCCACTCGGCGGCCGCCCCGCAGTTCGACTTCGTGTGCGAGCACGACCACGGCTGCGCGCCGCTGCCGGTCGGCGACGACGTGATCGCGGCCATCCAGCGCGCCGACCCGCGCCCGCTGACCCCGCCCGGCCCCTGACCTCGGGTCAGATGAGGTCGGCGCCGGCCGGGACCGCGTCCTCCGGCGCCGCGATGGCCTGGAGCGTCGCTCGCGCCGCAGCCTCGATGGCGTTGGCACCGTCGCCGGTCCCGTAGCGCAGGCGCGTCGACGCGCCGGGTCGGAGCGCCACCGCGACGACGCTCCGCCCGTCGGTGGTGGTGCGGATGGTGCGCACCCACACCGGCGCCAGTTGCGCGGTCCGGGACGCGTCGAGGGCGGCCGCGACCGCGCCGGCCAGCCCGCGCCGCGGGGCCCGTGCCCGACCCGGGCCGTTCCCGCGCCGGCCAGTCGGACCTCGATCGTCTGGTAGCCGGGCAGCGTGCGAGCCGAGACGAGGTCCGCCGAGGCGACGGGCGCCGGGGCCGGCTCGCGCGCGCCTGTCACGCCGCTGGGCTCGCGCCTTGCCGGGTCGGGCGGTTGGTCGGGCAACGACGGGCGCGGTGACCGGCTGCGCCGGACGAGGTCGACGGTCACGACGTCCTCGAGGTGGGCGCGGGCGAGGGATCCGACGCGTCGGGCGAGGTCGGGCTCGGTGTCTTCCGTCGCGTGGACCTCGACGATCGGGTCCTCGGCGTCGACGGCGACGCCGTAGACGCCGGGCAGCTGACGGAGCGCCAGCTCGAGCGCGTCGACCGGCGATTGCACGTCGGGCTCGCTGACCGCGGCGCGCAGCGCGGTGGCGCACACTCGCTGGACGAGCTCGAGCTCGAGCTCGAGGTCGTTGGCTTGGGTGGGCGGCTCGGTCCAGCAGCCGGCGGGCCCGTCGAGCAGGGACTCGTCGTCGGCCGTCAGCGGCCGCCGGCCGGCCGCGAACAGCTTCCGGCCGAGCGCCGGGTCGTCGACCACGACCACCGCGTCCTGCAGTCGGCGCGCTTCCACGAGCATGGCGAGCGCCTGGTAGGCGAGCGCCAGGGTCGGCGTCGCGTCGGACGACACGCGCGCGCCGGCGTCGTCGCGGACGTCGCGTGTCCCGGCGAGAATCGAGGAGAGGCTTCGCCCGAGGCCGCCGCGCTCCATGGACGGAACCTCCGTGTCCCTGCTGCGATCATCCTAAGGAGCGCCTGCTCGCCCGCTGGGGATTCCTGGCGGAGCCGCGCGGGCGCGGCGGTCGTGTCAGAGGGTGCTGAGCGAGCGCACCGCGGCGTCCGCCGCGGCCTCGGTGGCGACGGTCATGTCCTGGGCCAGGCGCATGAGGTCGTCGATCTTGTCGGGATGCGCCGCGAGGTACTCGGTGATGGCCTCGTCGTCGGCCGTCCCGTCGGGGCGGGTCATCGCGAAGAGCTCCTCGTCGACGAGGCCCTCGCCGGCGTAGTCGCTGATGCTCCGGAACACCGACCACGGGCGGCCGGCCTCCTCGCACACCGCGGCGACGCCGGCCGTCTCCATGTCGACTGCGACGATGCCCTGGGCGTGCAGCTCGGCCAGCCGGGACGGGTCGACGATGAGGTCGTCGCCGCAGCTGATGGTCCCGGCCGCCGGGACGTCCCCGAGCGGGGTCGGGCGGTACGAGGTGCCGGCGGCCCGGTCGATCACGGCCTCGGGCACGACGAGGTCGCCGATCTTGACCGTCTGCTGGTCGACGCCGCCCGCGATGCCCACCACGATCACCCAGTCGACGCCCTCGTCGAGGATCCGCCGGGTCGCGTCGGCGGCGGCCGCCATGCCCATCGTGGTCAGGAGGGCGACGACCTCGACGTCGCGGGCCCGGCCCCGGTACACGTCGCCGTCGGCCTCGAGCCCCAGCCGGCGGACGAGCGGCTGCAGCTCGTGCTCCATCGGGGCCAGCAGCCCGACGCGCGTCACCTTCGACGGCCCTGCCACGCCAGCAGTGTGCCGCACCGTCCCGAGGCGGCGCGGGCGGTTCGGGACGGGCGCGGACGGGGGATCATGCAGCGAGAAGGAGAGGAGTGAGGATGGATCCCTCGCCGGGCTCGATGGCGCCGGAGGTGGCGCAGCCGGACGACCAGGGCGGATGGTGGCGGCTGTCCGAGCACCGGGGCCGCCCGGTGGTGCTGATCTTCCACCGTCACCTCGCGTGACTGCCGTGCCGTGAGCACGCGATCGCCGTGAGCGATCGCCTCGACGAATTCGGTGACGCAGCGGTGGTGCTCGTCACCTTCACCAGGGCGCGCAACCTGCGCGGGTTCCGCCGCCAGCTCGGTCTGCGGTACCCGGTGCTGGCCGACGAGCGGCGCGAGGCGTACCGCGCCTACGGGCTGGGCCGGGCCCCGTGGTGGCGGGTGTGGAGCCCGAGCACGCTGGCGGTCTACGTGCGGCTGGTCCGGCAGGGCCGGCGGCTGCAGCGGCCGACCCAGGACACACGCCAGCTGGGTGGCGACTTCGTCGTCGGACCCGACGGCCGTCTCTCGTACGTCTACCGACAGACGCGGCCCGCGGACCGGCCGACGGTGGACGCGCTGCTGACCGCGGTCGACGCGGCACGCGACCAGCGCGACGACGCCGGCCCCGACTGAGCCGCGCTGCGTAGCGGTCGGCGCGACAGGGTCCCCGTCGCCTGGCCCCGCCGGGCTCGGGACGGTCGGGCGCCTCGACGGCCACCGTCGCGACGGACCCGCCGCGCCTCAGCGGAGGTGCTCGGCGAAGAAGTCGAGGAGCCGGCGCCAGGCGTCCGTCGCGGCCGCCTCGTCGAAGCTGGGGGAGCCGTCGCGCATGAACCCGTGGCCGGCCTCCGGATACACGACGACGCGCCCGGGATGGTGCGCCTGCACGGCTGCGATCTCCTCGACGGGGATGTACTCGTCGGCCCCGCCGAAGAAGCACAGGAGCGGACAGTGCGGCTCGCCGAGCAGGCGGCCGATGCGGGCGCCGTAGAACGACGCCGCCGCCTCGACGTCGACCGCGTCGACGGCCGCCTCGTAGGTCAGGCGGCCACCCATGCAGAACCCGGTCACGCCGACCGCCGTCGCCCCGAGCTGGCGCAGCTCCGCGACGCAGGCGCGGATGTCCGCGAGCGCGTCCTCGCTGCGCAAGGCGAGGAACTGCTCGGGGAGGCGGTCCGGGTTGCTGCCGCCGAGATGGTGGAAGAGGTCGGGCGCGATCGCGGCGTAGCCCTCGGCGGCCAGCCGCTCGCAGACCCGCAGCAGCTGGGGGCTGATGCCGGTGCCCTCCATGAGCACCACGACCCCCGGCCCGGGCGGGAAGTCAGCCGGCCGCGCGAGGAAGAACGGGACGGGTGGACGCGCCGCTGCCACGGGCGGTCATCGTATTGGGGCTCAGGCGCGAGGCCCGGGCGATGGCGCGTCGCGCTAGAGGCGGTCGAGCGGGATGGCGTAGGCGACCGCGGTGTACCCGGCGTCGTTGAGATGGATGTGGTCGCCGAGGTCGAAGTTGGGGTTGATCCGCTGCGGATCGAGCGGGCTGGCCACCGCCCGGGCCAGGTCGATCACGCCGTCGAAGCTGCCGCCGCTGCGGATCCAGGCGTTGAGCGCGTCGCGCTGACGCTCCTTCGCCGGTGACCACGCGATGAAGCCGCGGAACGGGAGCATCGTCGCGCCGACGACCCGCACGCCGGCATGGTGGGCGGTAGCGATGATCCGCTTGAAGCCGGCGATGAGCTTGCTCGCCGTTACCGGCTGGGTTGCGCTCGCGCCGCCGAGGTCGTTCACGCCGAGCAGCACGATCATCGTCCGCACGCCGGACTGGTCGAGCACGTCCCGGCGGAGCCGGTCGAGCGCGCTCGGGCTGAACTGGCTCGACACGAGGAGGTGGTTGCCGGCGATGCCGGCGTTCACGACCGCGACGCCGTTGCCGGGTCGCCGGTCGAGCCGACGGGCGAGCACATCCGGCCAGCGGGCGTTGGCGCCAACCGTCGAGCCGGTGCCGCTCGTCAGCGAGTCGCCGAGCGCAACGACCGCGTGCGATGGCGCGCCGCGCAGCACGTCGACGTCGCTGACCCAGGACCACACCGCGGACGCCAGGAAGCCGGCGCCCGACAGCTGGGAGGTCCGGTCCCCGAGGCCCGCGTAGTTGTACTGACGGGCGTCGAGGTTCTGGGTCGAGCTGGTGGTGTCGGCGGGGACGGCGAGGCTGATGGCGAGGCTGTCCGCGGGGCCGACCGCGAGCCGGACCGCGTCGGTGAGCGCCTCGGCGCCCGGGGCGAGTCTGATCGCGTGCCGGCCGCCGAACGTCACCGCTCGCAGCGTGCCGCTGACGACACCTCCCGCGTACGCCGCGACCCCGACCGTGGCCGCGTCGATCACGAGTGGCGTCAGGCCGTAGGCGTTCGTCACCCGAACCCGGAGGACGGTGCCACCCACGCTCGGGTGCACGACCTCCCGCACCGTGAGCTGGGTCGGCACGTCGCGAGCCGAGCCGGCGGCGGGGAGCGACAGCGGGAAGAGCCCCTGGGGGCTGGTGCTCCAGGCCGCGACCCAGACCCCCGCCTTGCGGGCGGCCGGTGCCGACGCCAGGGTCGCTGTCGAGGCGGTCCCGATCACGACGGCCAGCGCGACGAAGCCCTGGACCGCGTGACGCCGTCGGGCCCGCTCGCGGCGGGCACCCGCGCGACCTGGCGCGCTCACGTGCCGTGGAATTTCATCTGCCCCATCCCTGCACTGCGCAGCCTACAAGCCAGCGTCCGCGACTCCTGGGGGTTCGTCAACGGCCGGGGCCGGTGACTTCCGCCACTCGCCGCCGACGATGCATCGACCGGGCGCCATCCCCGCTGAAGCCGCCCTCGGCCCCGCCGGCCGGGCGACGGCGCCCCGCAACGGTGGCCCGGCACCGGCTGGTTCCGGCGTAGGTTGGGGGCGCCCCCACGCGAGCCGAAGCGGGTGTGGTCGTGTTCGACGTCGATTCGTTCGTGAGCGAATGTCGAGCCGCGCTCAGCGACCCCCGGCCGCAGCTGGCGATCCAGGAGCTGGTGGAGCGGGCGGTGTCAGCGCCGGGGGCGATCGACGACGCCATCGGAGCACCCACGAAGGGCGGCTTCCAGACGCTGCACCACTCGCCCGAGCTGACCATCCTCCAGTTCGTCTGGCCCCCCGGCGTCGTGCTGTTCCCCCACGACCACCGGATGTGGGCCGCCATCGGCATCTACGGCGGAGGCGAGGACAACACCTTCTACCGGCGTGGTCCCGAGCGGATCGAGGTGTCCGGTGGCAAGCGCCTGGAGGCGGGCGAGGTCGCGCGGCTCGGTCCCGAGACGATCCACTCGGTGAGCAACCCCCACCCGCGGTACACAGCGGCCATCCACGTCTACGGCGGCGACTACTTCGGCACCCCGCGCAGCCAATGGGATCCCGAAGGACACGAGGAGCCGTTCGACGTCGAGGCGGTGCGCCGAACCCTGGCCGACGCCGACGCCCGCACCGCCGCGGCGGCCGTCCAGACGGAGGCCTCGTCCAACCCGTCATGAGTTCTGTCCAGTCGGCGAGCGAACAAGGAGCCCGAGATGGCTGACAAGTCACCGCATAAGAACAACGACAAGAAGCGCGGCAAGTCGCTGCAAGAGAAGCGGATGGCGAAGCGCCAGAAGCGGGCTGAGCGCCAATCGGCCGAGCAGGCGCGCAACCGGGTCGAAGGGCTCTAGCGGGAGCGGGCCGGCTGACCGGCCGCGCCCGTCGGCGCGGTCGATGCAGCTTCGCAGTGGACCTGGGCGCTAACGGCGCTCGCGACCGGTCACGCCGACGTAGGTGAGCAGGGCTCCCGCCACTCCCATGAGGTAGGCGACCGGGAAGAGGAAGCGGGGCGGGCCGGCGATACCCCCCCAGGCGAACCGCAGCGCGAGGCAGCCGACGAGCAGCGGCGGGCCGAGCCAGAACGCGTAGCACGGTCGCAGGTACCAGGGCTTGTTCGGCTGCGTCGGCAGGCGGGGCGGTGACGTGGACATGCCGCCATCATCCACGCCGACCGCGTTCGCGACCTGAGTAGCGATACTCACCCGGCCCGCCACGCGTACTCAACCGCGCCGGGCGCGGCCGGACGATGAGGTGCTACTCGCCGCGGTCGGCGGTCAGGAGCTTTCGCGGATGGTGACCGTCGACGTAGCCGATGAACGGCGGGCAGATGTTGTAGCCGAGCAGCTCCTGGAGCCGGGTGGGCAGCGTGCCCACGACGCTCGGCGGCACCGCGAGGACGTGGTTCTCGACCGGCCGCAGCCACGCCGCCGCGTAGTGCAGCACCACGCCGAGCCGGACCCGGTCGGTGTGGTTGGCGCCGCCGCCGTGCCAGACGCTGCCCAGGTACAGCAGCGCCGAGCCGGCGGGCATCTCGATGGCTCGGGTCGGAGTCTCGGGACCGGGTCGCGCCTCCGCCCACCGATGGCTGCCCGGCACGATGCGGGTCGCGCCGTTGGGCACCGTGAAGTCCTCGAGCGGCCACATCACGTTCACGACCAGCTCGGCGTGGGGACGGGGGACCGGGTAGATCGCATCGTCCGGATGGAGGGGCTGGTCCCGCTCGCCCGGCCCGATGGCGATGGCCGCCGGCGCGCTGAGCTGGTAGTCGCCGAGGACCCGATCCAGGACGCCGAGCACCACGGGGTGGAGCGCGAAGTCGTCGAGGGCGCGGGTCTTGGCGAAGAGCGCGTACACGCGCTGGGTCCGACGTCCCTCGAAGTCGTCCCGGCCCGGCGGCGTGCGCTCGAGGATGCGCTCGAGGTCGGCCCGAGCCGCCGCCACCGCGGCCGGGGCGGCGGCGTCGGGGATGAGCGCGTAGCCCTCCCGCTCCAGCTCGGCGACCAGGTCCTCGACCACTGCCACCTTCCCTAAGGGATGATCGGGTTAGGCTAACCCTCCAGAAGGGAATGTCAAGTGGCCGGACTCAACGCCACCCAGGGCTCGCTCCTGGGCTTCCTGATGGACCAGCCCCGGACCGGCTGGGAGCTGCTCCAAGTCGTGGAGCAAGGGCTGTCGCGCTTCTGGAACGTGACGCCGAGCCACGTGTACCGGGAGCTGCGCACGCTCGAGGCGCGCTCGCTCATCCGCGCCGGTGAGCCGGGCGTGCGCGATCGCCGGCCCTTCACGATCACGGCCGCCGGGCGGCGCGCCTTCCAGGACTGGATCCGCCAGGAGCCGGGTCCCGAGCAGATCCGGATGCCGCTGCTGGTGAAGCTCTGGTTCGGCGAGCACCTGGATCGAGCGACGCTCGACTCGTTTCTCGTCGCCAGCCGGGCCGAGCACGAGGAGCGACTCCGCCTCTACGAGCGCATCGCGGCACCCGACGCCGGTACCGCGGCGGTCGTCGCGTTCGGCGTCGCGTACGAGACCGCGGTCATCGCCTGGCTCGACGGGCTGCGCGCTGGACGGGCCGTCACCGCCGACACCGCGCGTGACGCCGACTCGCCGTCGTGATGGCTACCGGCGTGTAGCCGAGCAGCCAGCAACGGGTCCGGCAGTACAGTGCCGAGCCGTTCGACGCGCTGCGTCAGGGATGCGCGCGTTCGTGGGGTGCGGAGGGGTGCCGATGCCGGAGCAGCAGGAGTTTGGTGGGCGGATCGGTCGCGACTGGCGCGACTCCGAGCCGTGGTGGCCGCCGCGGCCGTCGCCGCCGGACGGCGCGCCGAACGTCCTCCTGATCGTCCTCGACGACGTCGGCTTCGCGCAGCTCGGCTGCTACGGCTCCGACCTCTCGACGCCGGTGATCGACGGCCTGGCCGCCGGCGGCGTGCGGCTGTCGAACTTCCACACCACCGCCCTGTGCTCCCCGACCCGGGCCTGCCTGCTGACCGGCCGCAATCAGCACCGCAACGGGATGGGACGGGTGGCCGACCTAGCGGTCGGCTTCCCCGGCTACTGCGGCGTCCCGCCCAAGGAGAACGGCTACCTCTCCGAGATCCTCCGGGAGCACGGCTACGCGACGTACGCGGTCGGCAAGTGGCACCTCACGCCCGAGGACGAGACCAACCTGGCCGCGCCCCGTTGGACCTGGCCCCTCGGACGGGGCTTCGACCGCTGGTACGGGTTCCACGGCGGCGAGACCCACCAGTTCGTCCCCGCCCTGTACCACGACAACCACTCGGTGCGGCCGCCCCGCGAGATCGACGAGGGCTACCACCTCTCGGCCGACCTGGCCGACCGGGCCATCGAGTTCCTCGGCGACCTGCGGGCCGTGGACGCCGACCAGCGGTTCTTCCTCTATCTCTGCACCGGCGCCTGCCACTCCCCGCACCACGCCCCCATGGAGTGGATCGACCGGTACCGGGGCGCCTTCGACGACGGGTGGGACGCCTGGCGCGAGCGCACCTTCGCCCGCCAGCTGGACCGGGGCATCCTCCCGCCCGGCACCCGGCTCTCACCCCGGCCGCACTGGGTGCCGGCCTGGGAGGACCTCGACCCCGAGGACCGGGCGGTGGCCGCCCGGTTCATGGAGTGCTTCGCCGGCTTCCTCTCTTATACCGACGCCCAGCTCGGCCGGGTGCTCGAGTTCCTCGAGGACACCGGCGACCTCGCCGACACGCTGGTCCTGCTCGTCTCCGACAACGGCGCCAGCGCCGAGGGCGGCCCCCACGGGTCCATCAACGACGTGCGGCTCTACAACTTCGATCCCGCCTCCCCGGCCGAGATGCGGGACCGGGTCGGCGAGATCGGGAGCCCGTCGACGCACAACAACTACCCGTGGGGCTGGACGATGGCCGGCAACACCCCGTTCAAGCGGTGGAAGCGCGAGGTCCACGAGGGCGGCGTGGCCGACCCTTGCATCGTCTCGTGGCCGGCTCGGCTCGGCGACGCGGCCGGGTCGGTGCGACGCCAGTTCGCGCACGCCATCGACGTGCTGCCGACCGTCCTCGAGCTGGCCGCGGTCGCCCCGCCGTCGACGATCGAGCACGTCCCGCAGACGCCGATCGACGGGATCAGCTTCGCTTACCTCCTCGAGGGCGCCGCTGACACCGCGCCCGAGCGTCACACCACCCAGTACTTCGAGATGTTCGGCTCGCGGGCGCTGCACCACGAGGGCTGGAAGGCGGTGGCGTTCCATCCCATCGGGCCGCTGTACGACGACGGGCTGAACCCCAACGCGCCCTTCGACGACGACGTGTGGGAGCTCTACCACGTCGCCGAGGACCTCTCGGAGACGACCGACCTCGCGGCGCAGGAGCCGGAGCGCGTCGCCGACCTGGTGGCGCGGTGGTGGGAGGAGGCGGAGCGCAACCAGGTGCTGCCGCTCGACAACCGCGTTCTGTGGACGCTCGCGCACCCGAAGCCGTTGCACCGCCGCCCGCGCGACGACTTCCGCTACTTCCAAGGCGGGGCCCAGGTGCCCGAGCACGTGGCGGTGAACGTCCGCAACCGCTCCCACCTCCTGCGGTTGGAGGTCGACGTCCCGGACGGGGTCGTTGCCGAGGGTGTGCTCCTGGCCATGGGCTGCGTGCTCGGCGGCTGGTCCCTGCACGTCCTCGGCGGGCGGCCCCGCTACGTGCACAACCTGTACGGGAAGGAGCGCCAGCTGGTGGAAGCCGGGTCAGCGCTCCCGGCCGGGCGCCACGTGGTGGAGCTCGCGTTCGAGAAGGACGAGAAGCACGGGGGCCACGCCACCCTCCGCTGCGACGGCGCGACCATTGGCGAGGAGGCGATCGCCCGGTTCACGCCGGCCGGCTTCAACGGGGTCGGGATCGGCCTGACGTGCGGCTACGAGTGGGGACCGGCGGTCGGGGAGGGGTACACGGCCCCGTTCCCCTTCAACGGCTCGATCGTTCGGGCCGAGGTGCTCGCGACGGGTCCGATCGTGCGCGACCCGGTCGTCGAGCTCGCGGCCATCCTTGCCGAGCAGTAGTCGCGCCGGGCTCGGCCGGCGCGAGCGACGAGGTCAACGCGCGCTCGACCGGGGCCCGAGGTGCGGCTTGATGTCACCAGGCGTCGACGCAGGGCCGCTTCTTCGTGGCGCGGGGTGGTGGTGACCAGCTCCCGAACGCGGCGCTGATCCACCGACGCGACTCGGCGGGGTCGATGACGTCGTCGAGCTCGTAGTAGCTGGCGGCGTTGAGGGCCCGGCCGTTCACATAAGCCCGCTCGACCATCTCGTTGAAGACGCGCTCCCGCTCGTCCGGATCGCCGATCGCCTCGAGCTCGCGCCGGAAGCCCAGTCGGACGGCACCCTCGAGGCCCATGCCGCCCACCTCGCCGGTGGGCCAGGCGACGCAGAAGGCGGGCGACTTGAAGCTGCCCCCGGCCATGGCCTGCGCGCCGAGCCCGTAGCCCTTGCGGAGCACGATCGTCCCGAACGGCACCGTGAGGCTGGCGCCCACGACGAACATCCGCGAGACGTGTCGGACCTGGGCCGCCTCCTCGACGTCGGGTCCCACCATGAACCCCGGCGTGTCGCAGAGGAAGAGGATCGGCAGGTCGAAGGCGTCGCACAGCTGCATGAACCTCGCCGCCTTGTCGGCCGCCTCGGGGTCGATCGCACCGCCGAGATGCGTCGGGTTGTTGGCGATGATCCCGAGCGGCCGGCCCTCGACCCGGGCGAGGGTCGTGACCATCCCGGCCCCGAATCCGCGGCGCAGCTCGAGGGTCGAGGCCGGGTCGGCGAGCGCCTCGATCACGACCCGGATGTCGTAGGCGCGCAGGCGGTTGTCGGGGATCACCGACCGCAGGGCCGCCGGGTCGTCGTACGACCACGGCTGGTGCCCGGACTGGAAGTACGACAGGTAACGCTTGGCGATCGTGACCGCCTCGGCCTCGTCGGCGACGGCGACGTCGACGACACCGTTGGCGACCTGCACCGGGAGGGGGCCGATCGCCTTCGGCTCGTAGACGCCGAGGCCACCGCCTTCGATCATCGCCGGGCCGCCCATCCCGATGTTCGAGCCCTCGGTGGCGATGATCACGTCGCAGCACCCGAGCAGCGCCGCGTTGCCCGCGAAGCAGTAGCCCGAGACGATCCCGACCAGCGGCACCAGGCCCGACAGCCCGCCGAACAGCGCGAACGCCAGGCAATCGAGGCCCGACACGCCGGGCGCGTCGCTGTCGCCGGGGCGTCCGCCTCCGCCCTCGGCGAACAGGACGATGGGCAGGCGTTGCCGCTCGGCGAGCTCGAACAGCCGGTCCTTCTTCCGGTGGTTCTGGTAGCCCTGGGTGCCGGCCAGGACCGTGTAGTCGTACGACATCACGACCGCCCGATGACCGCCGATGGTCCCGACGCCGCCGACCAGCCCGTCCGCCGGCGTGACGCGCATCAGGTCCTCGTTCGGCCGCCGGCGCCGCTGGGCCGCGACGACGAGCGGCCCGTACTCGACGAACGATCCCGCGTCGCAGAGATCGGCGACGTTCTCCCGCGCCGTCCGCTGGCCGGTGGCGCGACGGCGGGCCACCGCGTCCGGCCTCGCCTCGTCGAGCCCGAGCGAGTGGCGGGCCCGCACGTCGGCGAGGGCGGTGGACTCGCCCGCGGATGGTGTCGGCGGCGACGCCAGCCGGTCACGGTCTGGCGCCGGGGCGGCGGTGACGTCGACCACGGCCAGCTCCTCGCCGGCGTCGACGGTCTGGCCGACGACCACCTCCAGGCTCCGGACGACGCCGTTCACGGCGGCCGGCACCGCGTGCTCGAGCTTCATGGACTCGATGATCACGAGGTCCTGACCGGGCCTGACCCGGTCCCCGGGCCCGACCGCGACCGCGACGACGGTGCCCTGCAACGGCGCTGCGACCACCACCGGCTGGGGCTCCATGCGCGCTTCTTAGTCCCGGCGGCGGGCGTCGGGCCGAGGGCCGGCGAGCGGCGTCACGAGCCGGCCGCCAGCTGCAGGCCGAGCAGCGCCGTGATGCCGGCGAGACAGAGGAGGTGGTCACGACCGATCGACCGGGCGAGCCGGGCTTGGGCCGCCGGCGGATCGGCTTCGGTCCCGAGCCGCACCGCGCTCGGCACCGTGTGCAGGGCGGCCAGGCCGATCGGCCCGGCCGCCAGGAGCAGGGACACGACGCCGACGACGACCGGCGTGTCGCTCGCGGTGAGCTGCACGACGATCGCGGCGAGCATCCCGAGCATCACGGCGGCGATGAGCCGGTTCATCGGGCGCGCCGCCGTCGTGACCCGCCCGTAGTAGGCGGCGATCGACGCGAGCACCGAGGCGGGGATCTCACCGTGCCGGTGCGGGAGCACCTGGACGTCGAACATGAGATCGAACCACAGGACCGCGACGAGGAACCCCCCGCCGGCCGTCACGAACGGCGTCACCGGTCGGAGTATGGCGCGACCGCGAAACGGGTACGACTCCATGAGACCGCTCCGGTGCACGAGCCGATCGTGCTGGCGAGCGGCCCGGAGGAGGGAAAGGCATGGCGGAGAGCGTGTACAAGGTCGTCGAGCTCGTCGGCACCAGCAGCGACTCCTGGGAGAAGGCGGCCGCGGCCGCCGTCTCGCAGGCGGGAAGGTCCCTGCGCGACCTGCGGGTCGCCGAGGTGTCCGAGCTCGACCTCACCATCGAAGACGGCGCGGTCGCGAGCTATCGGGCGAAGCTCAAGGTCTCCTTCAAGTACGAAGGCGGGGACTGACAAGTACGCAAGCGTGGACTGACCGGGCCGCCGGCGGCCCGGGCTGCTCAAGCCCGACGGGACCGGCGGGCGGGGTCTAACGTCGCCCTGCCCGCTGACCCCGCCGAGGAGCCCGTGCCGAGAATCACCCGCCGAAGCCTCAGCGTCACCGGATCGATCGGGGCGGCAACGCTCGGCGCGGTGGCCCTGGCGACCTTCGGGCTGGCCTCGTCGGCCGGTGCCGACATCGTGGGGTTCGGCCCCGGGACCTCGACGTTCACCGTGCCGCCGGGCGTCACGAGCCTCACCGTCGTCCTGACCGGCGGTGCGGGCGGCGCCGGCGGCGCCGGGAGCTCGACCGGCGGTGCGGGCGGCTCCGTGACCGCGACGATCCCGGTCCAGGCCTGCAGCACGCTCACGGTCAAGGTGGGCGGCGCGGGTGGGAACGCGGTCGGCCCGGTCGGCGGCGCGGAGGCCGCGTCTCCCGGCGAGGGTGGCGGCGGTGGGACCGGAACGACCTTGGGCGGCGGTGCGGGGGGCGGGGGCACCGCGATCATCAGCAACGGCGTCCCGATCGTCGCGGCCGGAGGCGGTGGTGGTGGCGGCGCCAACAGCAGCGGTGGCACCGGCGTCGGCGGGGCGGGCACCTCGGCCACCGCCTTCACGACCGCGACCGGGCACGGCGTCAGCGGCACGGACGGCACCGGGAGCGGGACCGCCCTCGGCGGCACCGCTGGCAGCACCGTCGGCGGCCCCGGCGGCACGCGCGGCTTCTCCGGCACCGACGGGATCAACGGAACCGGGTTCCTGCTGACCAACGACGGCGACGGCGGGACGGGGGCCAACGGCGGCGGCGGGGGTGGCGGCGGCTTCTTCGGCGGCGGGGGCGGCGGAGGCACGACGCTCCCCGCGACGAGCGCCGCCGGCGGGGGTGGCGGATCCAGCTTCGTCGAATCGGCGGCCACGGCCGTGACGTTCGGGACCGCTGCGGGCTCGGGCGCGGGCACCGCGACCATCTCCTTCTCGGGCACCGGCGCCAGCTGCGCGCCCCTCGTCGTCGCGCCGAGGTTTACGGGCTGACGGTCAAGGGCTGATTGGCGGGTTCGTCGCACGACCAGGTGCCGTCTGGGTTCTCGCAGGTACCTCGAGCTGCCTAGCCGTAGCAGTCCCGGACGGCGCGATCGGGATCATCGACGACGTGGACGTCTCGGTCGAACACCATCACGGCCCGCCGCTCCAACTCGTAGGGCGGCCACCGAAGTCCGTCCTGGGACGGGTCGCCGGTGGCGGCCAGGGCCGCCCACGCCCTCCGAAGCCGATGCCCGACCGCCTCCGCCGCGTCGTCGTACCCGACGGCGGCCGCCCATCCCTCCCGGTCGAAGGTTCCGAAGGTGAAGGGGATGTCCACCGCGTGCGCCGCCCCAAGCCCGGGCGCGGTCCAGTCGAACCGGTACACGAAGGCGGGAGCTCCACGCCCGGCGCGGGCTTCGGCGAGCCGTAGGTTGGGGATCCGCATGCGGGCGTCGGTGCGGATCGCTTCCCAGATGTCACCGTTGCTCGCCGACGGTCCGAGGGCGGCCTGGTACGCCCCGATGGTGTCGGTGGGTTCGCGATCGTTCACGAGCCGGCCCACCCGTCGCGCCAGGCGCTCGCGGTCGAGGTCGGTGCTCGTGGGATCGGGAAAGAGGCGCAGCTCATCGCGGGTCGTGCCGAGCACCAGGGCGGTCGTGTTCCCGCGCCCCGCGGCGATCGCGTCGAGCACCGGCCGGTCGAGGAGGTCACCGTCGACAGCGGGCGCGAACGGCATGACGCCGGTCTCGCCGAACAGCTCGAGGGTCACCTGGCCTTGCGCAGCGAGCAGGACCTCGGTGGGAACGGGACGCAGCGCGGCGGCGTCGGCGTGGCCGAGCTCCAGCACGGCCGCCAGCCGGTCGGCGACCCGCGCCGCCTCCTCGCGGCTCAGGGTTCGGGCCTCGCCGCTCTGGGCCACCGCGCCTGACACGCCGGGGTCGTCGGTCGACGCCAAGAGATGGAGGATCGAGCCCGCGCCGGCGGATTCGCCGAACACCATGAGCCGCGACGGATCGCCGCCGAGAGCCGCCGCGTGGTCCCGAACCCAGGCCAACGCCGCCAGCTGATCGTGGAGGCCAGCGTTGCCGACCGTCTCGCCGTCGGCACCGGCATCGGCGGGACAGAGGAAGCCGAGCGCGCCCAGCCGGTAGTTGATCGACACGATCACCGCGTCGGCCTCGACCGCGAGGCGGGTTCCGTCGTACACGGGCTGGCTCGACCCGCCGGCCGTGAACGCACCCCCATGGATCCAGACCATCACCGGCCGTCGACCGTCTAGCGCGGGGGTCCACACGTTGAGGGTCAGGCAGTCCTCCGCCGTTCCGTCGGGGCAGAAGGACGGGAGGAGGGTTGGCAGCCCCGGTCCTTGCGGAGCCGAGGGACCGAACGCGTCGGCGACCCGGATGCCGGCCCACGCCGGCGGGGGAGCGGGGCGCTGCCACCGGCGCCCGCCGGCCGGGGCGGCCGCGTACGGGATCCCGAGGAGCCGGTGCACGACGGTTCCGTCCGTGGCCGCGACCGTCTGACCCTCGACGGTGCCCGACGCGGTCTCGACCCGCGGTGCGCTCATGCCGCGCTCCTCAGCACCCGGCCGCGTTGCCGGTGCGCGCCGTGCCGCGTCAGTGGGTCCGAGAGGCAGCGCACCTTCGGCAAAGTAGCCTGCGCCGTCATGCGGGTCGCCGTGCTCGACGACTACCAGCGCGTCGCTCGGTCGCTCGCGGACTGGGATCAGCTGCGCGACGCCACCGTCGTGTACTTCGCGGACCACGTCAGTGACGCTGACGAGCTCGTCGACCGCCTCGCTGGCTTCGACGTGGTCGTCGCGATGCGCGAACGCACCGCGTTCACGGCTTCCATCCTCGAGCGGCTGCCCGATCTGCGGCTGCTCGTCACCACCGGGCCGCACAACGCTTCGATCGACCTCGAGGCGGCCCGGGCAAGCGGCATCACGGTGTGCGGCACGGGCGGGGCGCTCTGGAACACGGCCGAGCTGACGTGGGCGCTGATCCTCGCCACGGCCCGGTCGCTGCCGGCCGAGGACGCGCTGGTCCGGGCCGGCGGGTGGCAGCGGACGGTGGGGCGCACGTTGCACGGCTCGACCCTCTCGGTGCTCGGCCTCGGCAACCTCGGGAGCCTCGTAGCCCGCTACGGGACGGCGTTCGGGATGGAGGTCCTGGCGTGGAGCCCGAACCTGACCGCCGAGCGCTGCGACAAAGTGGGGGGCTCACTCGTCGACCGGGACGAGCTGTTCGCCCGAGCCGACGTGCTCACCGTGCATCTGAAGCTGAGCGACCGCAGTCGCGGGCTGGTCGGAGCGCGAGAGCTCGCCCTGATGAAGCCGACCGCCCTGCTGGTGAACACGTCGCGGGGCCCGATCGTCGACGAGCTCGCGCTCGCGCAGGCGCTCGAGCGCGGCGCCCTGGGCGGCGCCGGCCTCGACGTGTTCAGCATCGAGCCCCTGCCCCCCGACCACCCGCTGCGCAGAGCGCCGAACACCGTGCTCAGCCCGCACCTCGGCTATGTCACCGAGGACTGCTACCGCATCTTCTACGGCGACGCGGTCGAAGACGTCGCGGCATGGCAGGCCGGGAGTCCGCTCCGGGTGATCTCCTAGGTTGGTCGCAGTGGCAAGGACCGAGACGTCCTTCAAGCCGAGGGCGATGCCGCCGATCGGCGTCGAGCTGACCGAGCGCCAGAAGCTGGCGTGCCTCCACCGCATCCTCGCCGGCCTCGGCTTCAACGAGAACATGGCCGGCCACGTGACGATGACCGCCGACGCGGGCGGCAACCTCTGGGCCAGCCCGTGGGGGCTCTGGTGGGACGAGGTCCGGGCCAGCGACCTGTGCCTCGTCGCTCCCGACGGCGAGCTGCTCGACGGGCCGTGGGACGTGAGTCCGGCCATCTTCGTGCACACCGAGCTGCACCGAGCTCGGCCCGACGCCCGCGTGATCGTGCACAACCACCCGTATCACGCCACGCTGCTGGCGACCATGGGCCGGCTGCCGGAGATCACCCACCAGGCCGCGTGCATGTTCGACGGTGCGCTCGTGCTCGTCGACGAGTACCAGGGTCAGGTGCTCGACCAAGACGACAGCGCGTGGCTCGCCGAACGCGTCGGCGCCGCCGACGGGGTGATCCTCGTCAACCACGGGGCGCTGGTCGTGGGGTCGTCGGTTGAGGAGGCGACCTACCGCGCGGCGACGTTCGACCGCATGTGCCGGCTCACCGCCGACGCGCTGGTCAGCCGGCTGCCGACCCAGGCGATCGCGGCCGAGCACCGAGCCGCGCTGAAGGACGCCTTCCGCTCGCACGCCCTCGACGCGTACTGGAACGGCGCCGTGCGGCTGCTCCTCGCCGGCGACGCGACCGTGCTCGACTGAAGCGGAGGAAGCCGTGCCCGTCACCATCGACGAGCTCTCGAACATGGAGTCCTTCGGCGGGAGCGGCCAGCGCCGGGCCGAGGTGACGTTCCTCCCCGAGCCCGAGCCCCGCGAGGCTCGCTTCACCGTCATCTCCACCGACGATCACGTCGTCGAGCCGCCGCAGATGTGGGAGGGCCGCTTCCCGACCCGCCTCGCCGACCAGGCGCCCCGAGTCGTCGAGACCGACGACGGCGGCGAGCGGTGGCTGTGGAACGGCGAGCTCGTCGCCAACGTCGGGTTCAACGCTGTCGCCGGGCGGCCGACGACCGAGTACGGCTTCGAGCCCACCCGGTTCGATGAGATGCGCCGGGGCGCCTGGGACATCGACGCCCGCGTCCACGACATGGACCTCAACGGGGTCTACGCCAGCGTGTGCTTCCCGTCCTTTCTTCCCGGCTTCGTCGGCCAGCGCATCTCGCTCGCGCCGAGCGAGGCCGACCTCGGGCTGGCGGCGATGCGGGCCTGGAACGACTGGATGCTCGAGGAGTGGTGCGGGACCCATCCCGGCCGCATGGTCCCCTTGCAGCTGCCGTGGCTGCGCGACCCGCAGGTGGCCGCCGACGAGATCCGGCGCAACGCGGCTCGAGGGTTCAATGCGGTGACGTTCTCCGAGAGCCCCGACAAGCTCGGGCTCCCGTCGATCCACACCGGTTACTGGGACCCCTTCCTCGCCGCGTGCGAGGAGACCGAGACCGTCGTGTGCCTCCACGTCGGGTCGTCGTCGACGTCGCCGTCCACGACCGAGGACGCGCCCCCGGAGACCATCGCCGTCCTCTTCTTCGCGTACGGCATGTACGCGGCCGTCGACTGGCTGTACTCACGCATCCCGGTTCGGTTCCCCGGCATCAAGATCTGCATGTCGGAAGGCGGAATCGGCTGGGTGGCCGCGCTCATGGACCGCCTCGACCACTGCTTCGAGTACCAGATGGGCTATCTCCATACCTGGGAGGGCGTGTCGGAGACCCCGACCGAGGTGCTGCAGCGAAACTTCTGGTGGTGCGCGCTCGACGACGCCTCGGCGTGGGCGACGCGCCACCGCATCGGCATCGATCATCTGGTCGTCGAATCCGACTACCCGCACGCCGACTCGACGTGGCCGAACACCCAGGCGCTGCTCGCTCGCCAGCTCGCTGGGATGCCCGACGACGAGGTGCGCGCCGTGTGCTGGGCGAACGCGGCCGAGCTGTTCCGTCACCCGGTTCCCGCCACCGCCCGGCCGTAGCCCGCGCGGCGCCACTCGGCGTCCCAAGACGCTGCGACGGGGGCACGAATTACAGTTGGCGGTACTCGAACGGGAGGGGTGGCGAGTGATGGATCAGGCAGGCGATCCGCCGGAAGACACCCATCATCCGACCGTCGACGTCTCGAAGTCGCTGCACACGGCGGGGCACGAGACGGAGGATCTCGGCTTTCAGGATGTGCCGGACAGCGGGCCGGTCGAAGAGAGCGTCGAGGAGCACGCCGAGGCTGAGCAGGCCGAAGCTGAAGAGGATCTTGCGGTTGACGTCGGGCAATTTGGGCTTCCCCGACTTCCTGACCGGTAAGTGTGGTTGGGGTCGCGAGCAGCGCTCCGGTGCCCGCCAACCGCACGAAGCGGCGAGGACTGCGCCCATCTTCAGCGTGACGTCCCCAACCGCGCGGGAGGTCACGACGATCGACCCCGACCGTGCGCTCCGGTGTCGGGGACGGCGACTGCGCCCACCGCGGGTCGAGGCTCAGCCGGGCCGGCGTTCCCGCCGCCATCCCGCGAACAAACTGGTCCCACGCGGTCCTGCAGAGGCCCATGCGTTCGTAGCCAGGGGTGAGAGGCCGGCACGGGGCCGGCCGCATCCAGGAAGGATCAGACCATGGCGCAGTACCTCCTCTCTGTCTGGCACAGCGAGGCGAACCCGGTCCCCTCGGATCCCGAGGCGATGCGGCGGATCGTCAAGCAGGTGGACGATTTCAACGCCGAGGTTCAGGCGAAGGGTGCCTGGGTCTTCGCGGGCGGCCTGACCGATCCCAGCTCGGCGACGGTGGTCCGGGCCACCGACGGCGACCCAGTCATGACCGACGGGCCGTTCGCCGAGACCAAGGAGCAGCTGGGCGGCTTCTGGGTCATCGAGGCGTCCGACCTCGACGCCGCGCTCCGCTGGGCCGCCAAGGGCGCAGCCGCGTGCGCGGGCCCAGTTGAGGTCCGGGCCTTCGCGGACGAGCCGCCGCAGGTCTGAACGGACGTGACGGCCGCTACCGACATCGACCTCGAACGGATCTTCCGTGAGGAGTCCGGACGGGTCGTCGCCACCTTGGTCCGTCTCTTCGGCGACATCGATCTCGCCGAAGAGATGGCCCAGGAGGCGTTCACCGTCGCGCTCAAGCGCTGGGCCGTCGACGGGCTTCCCCCCAACCCCGGCGGGTGGCTCACGACCACCGCTCGGAACCGAGCCATCGATCGTCTCCGCCGCGAGGCGTCACGAGACGATCGTCAGGCCCAAGCCGCCCTCCTGCACGAGCGGACCGAGCCGGTCGAGGCGGTGGGCGACGTGAAGGACGATCGGCTCCGGCTGATCTTCACCTGCTGTCACCCGGCGCTGGCTCCGAGCGCGCAGATCGCGCTCACGCTCCGGCTGCTCGGCGGTCTCGACACACCCGCCATCGCCCGGGCGTTCCTCGTGCCGGAGCCGACGATGGCCAAGCGGCTCGTGCGGGCCAAGCGCAAGATCCACGACGCCAAGATTCCCTACCGGGTTCCGGAGGACGCCGAGCTGCCGGGCCGGCTCGCTCCCGTGCTCGCGGTGCTCTACCTGGTGTTCAACGAGGGTTACGCCGCGACCGAGGGCGAGGACCTCCTGCGGGTCGATCTCTGCGCCGAAGCGATCCGGCTCGCCCGCCTCCTCGCGAAGCTCATGCCCGATGAGCCAGAGGTCCAGGGATTGCTGGCCCTGCTCCTCCTGACCGAATCCCGGCGGGCCGCCCGAACCGCTCGCGATGGGTCGCTCATCCTGTTGCCCGACCAGGAGCGGACGCGGTGGGACCACGACCTCATCGCCGAGGGTCAGACCATCGTCCGCGCCTGCTTGCGCCGGAACCAGCCCGGTCCGTATCAGATCCAGGCCGCGATCAACGCCGTCCACAGCGACGCGGCCCGGCCCGAGGACACGGACTGGACACAGATCCTGGCGCTCTACGACCAGCTCCTCGCTCGGACTCCAACCGACGTCGTGGCACTGAACCGGGCCGTCGCGCTCGCCGAGGTCGAGGGTCCGGAGCAGGCGCTCAGCGAGCTCGAGACCCTGGAGCTGGACTCCTACTACCCGTTCCACACCGCGCGAGCCGAGCTGCTGGTCCGTGCCGGACGACCCGACGAGGCCCGAGCGGCCTACGACCGAGCGATCGCCCTGACCGACAACGTGGCCGAGCGCGCCCATCTCGAGCAGCGCCGGGACGCCACTCGAGACGCCCCCTCGGCATCGCCCTGACTCGCGATCTCCCAGATCGCGAGTCGGGACGGTTCGACGAGATAGCCCTGCGAGCGGCGACGCCGCAGCCGATTCACTCGCTGCAGGCTCGGGTTCCCGGACCGCTCCCCGCGAGCGGCGTCGCCCAAACGGCCGTCCGGTCCTGCCGGAGTAGCCCAGCACCACGAACCATCCGGCGCATTCCCCAGGCTGCTACCTTCCCCTCGGCTGATCGCAGACTCGGAGCGGGCGGTGTGATGCGGAGGCGGAGTCGACTCCTCAGGGTCGTCGTCGGCGTGGGGGGCCTCGTGATCGCACCCCTCGCGATCGTTTCCCTGGCCAGTGCTCCGGCAGGCGCCATCACCTCGCCCCTCACGGTCGACAACGCCGGAGACGGCGCCGCCGTGCCAACCAACTGCTCCCCGACCCCGGTAGCCGGGCAGTGCACGGTCCGAGACGCGTTCGCCGCCGCCAGCGCCGGCGGTGGCTCAGCAGGCGTGGACGTCGAGATCGACATCCCGGCCAGTGTCGGCCCCATCACGTTGACCTCAGGGTCCCTGAACTACAACGGTGGCACCGGCGGGGCGCACTCGCTCAGCGTGATCGGGAACGGCAACACGATCACCGCCAGCGCGAACAGCCGCATCATCACGAGCACCACCACAGGCACCCTCACGGTGACCGGCTTGACGCTGACCGGCGGTTCGAACGTGTGTCGCGGGGGCGCCATCCGGGCCAACGAGGCACTGAACATCAACAGCTCCACGATCTCCAGCAACAGCTCGACCTGTGGCGGCGGAGGAGTCTTCGCCGGATCGGTCACCGCCACGGGCTCCACGTTCACCGGCAACCACGCCAACGGTGGAAGCGGCGGCGCCATCGAGACCCAGTCGAACTCAGCACCGGGCACCGTGTCGCTCCTCAACACGACCGTGAGCACGAACACGGCTCGCAACGGTGGCGGCGGCGTTAACAGCGACGGGCAGGCCACGGTGACCAAGTCGACGATCAGCGGCAACACGGCCAGCCAAGGCGGCAACGGAGACGGGGGCGGCCTCGAAGCAGGGTCCGTCGTGATCACAAACTCGACGATCACCAACAACATCGACTCGGGTGATCCTGGTGGCGGCATCTACGTACGCGGTGGCACCGCGACGCTGGACTACGTCACCGTCGCGAACAACAGCTCCGCCACCGGCGCCAACGTCGCCAACGGCGGGACAATCACAACACTGACGAGCTTCGGTTCAGTGGTGGCCAACCCGCTCGGTGGCGGCACCGACTGCGAGGGCACGACTTCGAACTCGATGGGCTTCAACTGGGACCAAGACGGTTCCTGCCACTTCGGGACCTCCACCGACCATTCCGCCGCCGGCAACCCACAGCTCGGCGCTCTCGCTGCCAACGGCGGCCCGACCCAGACGCTGTTGCCGCAGCCAGGAAGCGGACTCATCGACGCAATTCCCGTCGCGTCCTGTCAGGCCGACGGTGCGTCCGGGATCACGACCGATCAGCGCGGCGTCGCGCGGCCCCAGGGAGCAGGTTGCGACATCGGCGCGGTCGAAGTGGCTGTGCCCGTCGCGACTCCCATTGTGGTCACGCCCAGGTTTACTGGCTGAGTTCCTCCCACGCGGGACATCGGTCTTCTGACCTGCGAGCCGAATTGACTCGTACCGCTCGGGGCAGCCGATCCGTCTAAGCGACCTGGGACTCGCGATCCGAAAGACCGCGAGTCGTAGGCCACTACTAAAGACTCGAGATCACGTGGATCGCGAGTCGGGTTCACGACTGCGGACGAGGGGCGAGGGGCCGTCGCCACACGCTAACGGCCCCCTCCCGGCGACCGGGCCCGGCCTGGGCTCCCGGGGCCGGCGGCGACATGGCCTCGGTTCGATCTGGTCATAACGATGCCTTGACGAACACGCGTCCAGCCTGTGACAAGGTCAGAGGACGCTCACATGTGGATCAAGAGGAATCGAGGAGAACGAGATGAACGAGGCAGGAACCTACGAGGAGTTCCGGCGGGCCAGGAAGACGATGTGGCGCACGCGTTGGGTGCTCGTCGGGCTCGGCGCGGTGCTCGCCGTCGTGTTGCTGCTGAGCGGGGCAGTCGTCATCGGTGCGATCGTCGGTGTGATGGCCATCGTCCGCGCCGTGCTGATCCTGCAGTGGCAGCGTCGGTCGCCGTGGCGTGGCCCGGCAGGCTTCCGCCAGGGTCCGAGCCGCTAGCGACGACGAAGGGTGGCGCCGCGCCACGCCCTCCCGAAACTGGCCGACTCCGCAGTCTTAGAGATCGCGAGTCGGCGGGGCAGACCGCTAGGCCGTGATGGCCTGATCGTTGTCGACGAACTCCCGGAAGCGCACGATCTTGTTGCCTCGGATCTCGAAGACGTGGGCCGCGCCATAACCGGCGGCCCGACCCCCTCGAAGAGTCCCGGAGAGGCGGGCGATCCCGACGACCCGGTCCGGTCCCAGCTCGTCGACGACCTCCGGCTCGAGCGACAACTTCTCCCACGCCGCACCCACACCCTCGAAGAACTTCAGCACGTTGTCACGCCCATGGAACGTGCCGCCCTGGGGAAGGGTCCCAGGTGAAGTCCACTCGACCTGGTCGTCCACCAGAGCGACGATCGCCGGGATGTCTCCCCGACCGAATGCCTCATAGGCCCCGCGCACGAGATCCGCGTTGGCACCCATCTTGAGCTCCTCCTCAGCCTCGACGCCCTCACTGACCGTTCGCACCGTGAACGGCACTGGATCAGTTTCCTCCCCCCGGGCGTCTGGACGACCGGCCGACCGCTTGAGTTCGCCGGTCCGAACGGTTGCGTCGTCCGAGCACTCTTCCGGAAGGCACATCGTCTGGTGCTAACTCGCGGTTCTCGAGATCGCGAGTCATCACCCGACTGGCGGCGCCGTCCAAGCGCCCCGCCGGAAGGCACACGCCTTCGTGTCGTAGGGCGCGGCTGGCATCAGCTTCGGAACTGGACTCGCGACCGGGGCTGCCGGCCTCGATTCGTGGTTCGCGAGTCCCGAAGTCAAGGCGCGGCGCCTGACGCCCTCCGAGTCTCTGCGTAATGTTTGGCCGCCAGCCAGCGCTACTCGCACAACGACGACACAGGAGGTAGGCGGGTGCTTCCGAACCTCTGGCAAACACCACCCTGCGATCCAGAAGCGCGCCAAGCAGATCGGGCGGGAGGGTCCTGACGACCGGACGCTCGGTCAGAAGGCCGCCGACGTGATGCGCAACACCATGGGGTCGTGGACGTTCATCTTCGGCTTCTTGGGCGCCATGCTCGTGTGGGCGATGCTCAACACGTTTCTCCACTTCGGGCAACCGCCCTCGACCGGCGGCACGAAGGGCTTCGACCCTTATCCGTACATCCTCCTCAACCTGATCCTGTCCACGCTGGCCGGGCTCCAGGCCGCGGCCCTCCTCATCGCGGCCAAGCGGTCCGATCACATCGCGTCGGTCATCGCGCTCCACACCGAGGAGAACACCGACGAGCTGAAGGAGAGCTTGCAGCAGAACACCGAGATCACCCAGGCCGTGCACGTCAACAGCAAGCTGATCCATCTCGTGGCGCTGAAGGCCGGGATCACGGAGGACGAGATCAAGTCGGCGCTGGAGCACGCGAACAGCGAGCTCTGCAAGTGACGCTCAGCGCGGCGACTCCGACCGCACCGAGTCGGGAGGACTCGTTCGGGCCGAGAAGCGCAACGGATATCGTCCCGGCATGCGGGTAGTCGTCCTCGGTGCTGGCTTCGGTGGTCTCGAGTTGACGACTCGGCTCTCTGAGCAGTTCGGGAACGACGCCGACATCGTGCTCATCGACAAGCGCGACGCCTTCGTCTTCGGTTTCTCCAAGCTCGACGTGATGTTCGGGCGGACGGTGCCGGCGGCGGTGCAGCACCCCTACCGCGACTTCGTCAAGCCCGGGGTGCGCTTCGTGCAGACGGCGGTCGAGTCGATCGATCCGAGTTCGAAACGCGTGGAGACCGACGCCGGGACCTTCGACGCCGACATCCTGGTCGTCGCCCTCGGCGCCGATCTCGATCCGAGCGCCACGCCCGGTCTCGTCGAAGGCGGGCACGAGTTCTACACCGACGCGGGTGCCTTCGCGCTCCAGAAGGTGCTCGACGACTTCCCCGGCGGTCGCGTCGTCGTCGCCGTGACCTCGACGCCGTTCAAGTGTCCGCCGGCTCCCAGCGAGACGACGCTGCTGATGGACGAGTTCCTCACGAGGCGCGGCCGTCGTGACCAGTCGCAGCTCTCGCTCGTGATGCCCCTGCCGGTGCCGATCCCGCCGTCGCCGAAGGCGTCGGAGGGTCTGCTCGCCGCGTTCGACGAGCGTCGGATCGGGTGGTACCCCGAGCGTCTCGTCCGCGACCTCGATCCTGGTCGCAAGATCGTCACGCTCACCGACGGCGACGAGATCGACTACGACCTCTTCCTGGGCGTCCCGAAACACCGGGCGCCCGCCGTCGTCGAGGCGGCGGGGATGACCGACGACGGGTGGATCCCGGTCGATCCGCTGACGCTCGAGACCAAGTACCCCGACGTCTACGCCCTCGGTGATGTGACCAGCGTCGGAACGCCCAAGGCCGGCGTCTTCTCGGAGGGCCAAGCGGCGATCGTCGCGGAGCGGATCTCGGCCCGCCTGCGCGGCGACGTCGAGTCAGCCCAATACGGCGGCCAGGGGATCTGCTACCTGGAGTTCGGTGCCGACCGGGTCGCCAAGGTGGACGTCACTTTCGTCAAGGGGAAGCCGCCGAGCGGCGACTGGCAGGAGCCGTCGAAGACGTTCGCGGCCGAGAAGGCCGAGTTCGGCTCGAGCAGGATCCGGCGCTGGTTCGGGCGGAGCTGGCCGAGCTGATCGGAACCCGAGCGGTCCCGGCTGCCGAACCTGGGTCAGAGCAAGGTCAGGCCGCCGTCCACCGGGAGCACCTGACCGGTGATGTAGCTGGCGTCGGACGACAGCAGGAACACGGTGGCGGCTGCCACCTCCCACGCCGTGCCCTGCCGGCCGAGCGGGACCGGGGTGCGCTCGCGTGACGGGCGGCCGCGGGATGCCTGGCGTCCGAGCGGCGTGTCGATCAGCCCTGGTGCGATGACGTTGGCGCGCACGCCCTGGCGTGCGCCCTCGAGGGCGACGTGTCGGCACAGCCCGAGCAGGCCCGCCTTCGAGGCGTCGTAGGCCGGGAAGCGGCTGCCGGGCTGGAGGCCCGCCACCGAGCTGATGAAGACGATCGCGCCGCCGTCGGGTAGGCGCGGGAGCGCCTCGCGAGCGATGAGGAAGTGGGACCGCAGGTTGACGGTGAAGGTCTCGTCCCAGTCCTCGGCGGCGGTCCCGGCCAACCCGAAGCCGCGGCCGATGCCGACGTTCAGCACCACGCCGTCGAGGTCCCCGGCGTCCTCCACCAGCCGCCGGCACTCGTCCTCCGACTGCACGTCGGCGACGAGCACCTGCGCGTCGCCTCCCTCCCGCTCGACCCATGCCGCCGTCTCCTCGGCCGCGGCTCGGTCCCGGTCGGCGCAGCCGATGGCCGCGCCTTCTCGAGCAGCGAGGACCGCGATCGCGCGACCGTTCCCGATCGGCGCGTCCGGATCGTCCGACGGCTGGGTGCCGGCACCGACGACGAGGACGCGACGCCCCGCCAGGCGTGGCTCGGTCACGACGTGAACCCGGGCACGCCCGGCTCGCGCTGCACGCCGAGCGAGTTCAGCGTGTAGGCGACCATGTGGTAGTGGCCGATGAGCATCAGGAGCTCGATGAGCTGGCGGTCGTCGTAGCGAGCCGCCAGCTCGCTCCAGGTCGACTCCTGGATGCAGCTGTCGTCGTGGAGCTCGTCCGCCGCGCGCAGCAGCAGCGCGTCGGACGGCTCCCAGCCTGGCGCGGCCGGTCCGGCCTGGATTCGAAGGATCTCCTCGTCGGTCAGGCCCGCGGCGCGTCCGATCAGGACGTGCTGGCCCCACTCGTACTCCGAGCCGCACCGCCAGCCGGTCCGCAGGATGGCCAGCTCTCGGTCTCGGGCCGGGAGCTTCCCGGCCAGGAGCTTGCCGCCGAACGGCAGCCAGCGTCGGAACAGCCCCGGGTGACGAACCAGGGTTCGGAAGATGTTCGTCGCCGGGCCGGTCGTCGTCGTGACCGATCCGAGCAGCTCCTCGGCCTGCGAGCCGGGTTGGGGAGCCGAGAGGGGAGCGATACGGGGCGAACGTGGGCGATCCGTCATGCGTTGCTCCTCTGGCCAGCGTCCTCGTGACCGGTCCGGCAGCGCCGCTGACGCGCGCGGTCGGTCGGTGGCGTCACCGCGTGACGAGCTCCTCGATTCGCTCGAGGGTGCGCTCCATCGCCTTGCGGGTGCGCTTGCGAGCCGGTCGAACGATGAACTTGAACTTCTCCTGGTTGATGTCCCAGCTCTCCCGGACCCGCGTCCCGGACTCGACTGGCTCGAGCTCGTAGCGCCAGATCCGACCGCCGCCGAGGCGAGCGCCGAGCGGGCTGGGGGGCCGGGACTGCCACGCGATCCGCCGCCCGTCCTCGAACTCGACCACCTCGCTCACCATCGAGTACGGCAGGCCCATCTTCATGGCCATGCCGAACTTGGCGCCGAGCGTCAGCCGCTCCGGCGTGTCCTTGGCCTGCTTCACCGACCCGGAGCCGTCGATGTCCGGATGGCGGCGGGGATCGGCGAGCAGGTCGAAGATCGGTCCCGGCGGCGAAGGGATGGTTCGCTCGACCGTCTCGACGTCCGAATCACCCATGCGACCTCCTCGGTCAGTCGGTGACGCGCTGGCGCTCGTGCATCCGACGTCGCTGGTTCGCGGGCTGCGAGCCGGGGCGGACCGTAGCCGAGCGGCCGGGACGCCGCCGTCGCGCACCGCCGACCACCGCGAAGGCGGGGACCACGACCTGCCCCGGCCGCAGAATGTTCGCGGTCGGCCTCGACGCCGGTCCCGATCCCGGGGCCCAGCGGCCGGACCGGCGGCCCGCGCCGGGCAGCCTCAGGCGATCCCGCCGCAGGTCGGCTCGGCCGTGAAGGCCTGGACGAGGACCCGATCCCCGATCTGCGCGTCCGCCTCGCGCACCAGGGCCTCGACGCTCTTCCCGGCGTTGTCGAGTCTTTGCACCAGGGCCTGGGCCTGGGTCTGGAAGGTGTGCACGTCGTCGGACAGCGTGGCCGCGGTCGGCTGCGCGGCGACGAACGCCTGATGGGCCTTGGCCACCCCGTCGTGCAGGAACGCCGTGTAGGCGGCTCCGTGCGCGGCGGCGGGCGTCCCCGCGCCGTTGAGCTCGGCGACGAGTTGGGCGGTTCGCGTCACCGCGGTGCTGACGAACTGCTGGACCAGGCTCCGCTCGGTCGGCAGCGTCGTAGTGAGCCCGCCGCCGGGCGTCGCGAGGTTGAGCCCGGCGTCTCGAAGGCTCGTGCCCCACGACGCGAGGCTGGCGCAGACGTTACGGACCCAGTCCGCCGGCTTGACCTTCCGCTCCGAGATGCCGGTGGGGACGGCCGCCCCGAAATGGACGGCGATGCGGCAGCGCTGGTTGCTCGCTTGCACGACCGCGCTGCCGGCGATGGTGACCGCGTCGGACAGGGCGGTGCTCGGCAGCGCGGCCTGCAGCAGCGCCGTCGTGGCGTCGGTGCGCTTGGCGGTCTGGATGATGACGTTCAGCGACCGCTGAACGTCGCGCGGCGATGCCTGTGCCAGCTTCTTCAAGGCGCTGATGGACGCCTGGTCCGACGCCGGGCGCGCACCGTTGAACTGAGACACCGCTCGACAGAACGAGCTGGTGCTGGCCGCCGCGGCCGGGCCGGGGGCGAGCAGCGCGACGCCGATCCCGGCGAGCACGACGACGCCGCCGAGCGAGCGCAGTCGGGCGGGCCACCTCCCGTGCATTCGCTCAGTATCGACGGTGGATCGGTGCCGCGGGGCGCGACGCGCCGTGCTGCGCGCTCGCCGAGCCCTACCGGTTCGCGGCGCCGGGCCGCCCGGCGCCGGCGACCCCCCGCGCTACCAGCTGGAGAGGAGGGCGTTCTTCGGGTTGTCGGGGTCGTACTTGACCGTGACGGCCTTGCCCTCGGACAGCCCCTGCATCTGCATGGGGAGCATGCTCTGCTTGATCGTCGTGTCGTAGGCGCTGCCGCCGGCGGGGCTGACCGTGACGTCGAACTCGTGCTCGGTCGCGCCGCTCATGTCCGGGCTGCCGGTGGCGCGGATGGCGTGCAGCTGACCCGGGGCCTCGACACCGGACTGGCCGATCTTGTTCACCATCGCGACGTAGGCCGGGTCGGGCATCTGCATGTTGCCCATGTCCGGCATCCCAGCCGGCATCTGGGCCGCAGCGCCGGCGGCACCCATCGCGTCCTGCATCTTGTTCTTGGCGTCCTTGAAGAGCCCCATCTGGCCGTTCTCCTTTAAGACCGTCCTGCTTTGACGGCGGCATCGTATTGGCACCGGCCTCGGAATGGAACCCCTGGGTGATCGACCGGCCACGCTGGGTCACCCCGGCCGCGGGTCAGGAGCGCCCGGGGTGGCCGCGGCGGGCGCGCTCGGCTCGGACTGGCCCGTGATCCGGGCCGCCACCGTCCGGGCGATCTGCTCGCGGTCGCTCGACGACCGCCCGGCGAGTTCCACGTCGACCACCACCAGCCCGGCCGGCGCGAGCTGGATCAGCACCCGGTCCTGTGTCCACCGGCCGTGGGCTGCCGCTGCGGCAAGTCGTTTGCCGATGCCGGCCGGCGCCGCGCCCAGCATCCGGCCGGCGTCCGCCACGGCGACGAGGACCCGATTGGTGCCGTCGCTGAACGCGCGAACGGCGGCGCCGGGCGGGATGTGGCCCCCGCCGCCGAGGCTCGCCGGGTCGACCTCCGGCAGCGCCAGCCCGGTGCAGGCCTGCACGGCCGACGCGTCGGGGAGCGAGGCCGGCGTCGTCGCGCCGGCCGCCGTCGGCGATGAGGGCGCGGGCGGGGGCGGCGTCGCCGCGCCCTGCAGGACGTCGATGGCGGTCACGTAGCCGAGGTGGCGGCTGACCGACACCCGGACGACCGCGTTCCGGACCGGCATCGACTGCTCACCGGGATGCCAGGCCCGGAGGTGGTCGACGTGACCGGGGTCGACCGCGAACCAGCTCCCGCTCTGCAGGACCTTCACGACCTCGCCCTCGACCGATTGGCCGGCGCCGAGATCGCCCAGGCCGAACCACAGGCGCACCAGGCCGTCGGCGAGCCGAACGAGCAGGTACACGCCCATGACGCCGAAGACGACGAAGAACACGCCGACGAGGACCGCCACGGTGGTGTCGGTCGCGCTGGACTTGTTGATGGCGTCGCTGCCGACCCGCCACAGCGCGTCGACGACCACCGGCAGGGCGGCGAAGGCGAGCGCACCCTAGAAGATCGTGCGGACCAGGCCGCCGAGCAGCACCGAGCGGGGACGCTGCCCGTAGCCGAACCGGGTCGGGTACTCGACGTGGACCTGGTGCCAGTCGCCGCCGTATCGGCTCCAGGCCGTCCCCGGACCCTCCATGGCGAAGGGGATGGCGGCCGACGTCGCGCGGGCGACCCCGAGCGCGGCGCCGTACGAGAGGAGTCGGCCCCAGATCGCCACCGCCGCCGGCGGTGCGTCGCCAAAGCTCGCATCGTGGCGGAGGAACCGCCGGACGCCCAGCCATCGCGACGCGGCGGCCTGCCCGGCCGCCGAGTACCGCACCGAGCGCAGCGATCCGATGATCGCGAGCACGATCGCCCAGGCGACGAGTGCGACCCACCACCAGCCGTCGCGGGTGAACCGTCCGCTCCTCGACCCGGCGCTCGCGGCGTGCCCGGTCTGCTCGACGTGCGCGGCGTAGAGCCCCGCCGCGACGAGGAGGAGCGCGATACCGGCCAGCCCCGCGAAGAGCAACCAGTCGAGGCGTGACCAGCGGCCCCGGAGCAGCCCGCGCGCCTTGGCGTCGCGGACGACGTCTTTCCGGAACCGGTCGTGCCAGCCTTCGGCCTGCGTGTCGTCGAGGAGGATCGCTTCGAGGGGCGCAGACCCGCCGGTCGCCCGGGACCGCACCAGATCGAGGATCTGGCGCTCGTAGGCCGTCAGGTCGTCGCCTCGGTCAGGGCGGAGGCGGACGACGTAATGGTCGGGCCCGACCTCGAAGAGCTCGAGCTGACCCCGGGCGGCGAGGTCGACGAGGGTCGCCGCCTCCGCGGCCCCGGTGACGCTGCACCGGTTGACGAGGAGGTTCGCGACCGCGGGCGGCTCCTCACCGAGATCCTGCGTCTCGGGTCCCGGCGCCGGGAGCGCGGGGAAGCTGGCCGCGAACCGCACCGCGAACACCAGTGCGAACCCGGCTCCGAACGCGCCGCCCGCGACGAGCAGCGCGACGGCGGTGGAGTCGAAGTTCGTCACCGCGATCACGAGTCCGCGACCGTAGGCCGCCGCCCGGGCGAGGAAAAGTGTCGTGACTGGGCGTGGCACTGCTAGCCCGTTGCGGTCCTCGCCATTAGGTTCTCCGGTACGTGCTCGCCGAGGCGAGCGAGCTCCGACATTCGGGCTCGAGCAGCGGCACGTCAGAATGACCCGCCCAGCCGCTCCCTTCCGGAAGGACGAAGTCATGCACGTGCGACTGATCACCGTCTCGATCGCCCCCGACCAAGCCGACGCCGCCCGGTCCGCGCTCCACAGCCAGGTGGTGCCGATGGTCAAGGCAGAACCGGGCTTCATCACCGGATACTGGGGCGAGGGCAGCGACGGCAAGGGCCTGGCGTTCGTCCTCTTCGAGTCCGAGGGGCAAGCCCGCCAGGCCGCTCCGCCGGCCGGCGTATCACCCGCGCCCGGCGTCACCGTCGACAGCACCGAGATCCTCGAGGTGGTCGCGCAGGCCTGACGCCGTCGCCCGAGCCGACGCCGGACTGAGTACGGCTTACTCAGGCCACTCGAGCTCGGGGTCGCAACTTCCTGCGCGGGTTCAGCGTCGATCCGCCAGTCGTGCTGACGGTCGTGGATGCGACGCGAGTCGCGGTCAAGAGCTGCCGGGCCGCCTGGTAGCACGGCCGCGTTGGCAGGCTCGGCCGACCGATCGCCGGCCCCAACGCTTCGTGCCAGCGCCGGCGGTCGGTCATCGGCCGTCTCCGTGCTAGACAGACCGGCTCAACTGCGATCACGGGGACGGGTCAATTGAGGAAGTTCGGGACGATGCGCCATGTCTCGGTGCGGGTGGCGCTGGCCGCGACCGTCGTCGCGGGACTCTCGGCCTCGATCGCAGCGCCGGCGGCGTCACAGCCGACCAGCCCTACCGTCGTTCGCATCGGGGCATTGCTGTCGATCACCGGCGGCGGCTCGAGCCTCGGCAACACCAGCAACGCGGCGCTCGAGGTGGCGAAGGACCGCTGGAACCAGCGTCTCGCGGCCCAGCATCAGTCACTGCGCGTCGACCTCAGCGTGGTGGACACCGGACAGGACCCGGCGCGCGCCGCGGCCGGGTTCCAGCAGCTCGCCGATCAGCACGTGCGGGTCGTCATCGGCCCTCAGTCCAGCTCCGAGGTGGCCGCCATCCAGGCGCTGGCCAACCAGCAGGGCGTGCTGATCGTGTCGCAGGGCAGCACCGCGTCCTCGCTGGCGATGCCGAACAACAACGTCTTCCGGTTCGTGCCCAACGATCACATCGAGGGACGGGCGACGACCGACCTCCTGGTGAAGCAGGGCACCCGGGTCGTCGTTCCCCTGTGGCGCAACGACCGTGGCAACCAGGGCCTGGCCGACTCGGTGCGCGCCGCCGCGACCGCGGCCGGGGCCCAGGTCACCGCCGGTTTCCGCTACGAGACGAGCACGACCGACTTCGGGCCCGCGCTGGCGGAAGTCAGCCGTCAGGTGACGGCGGCCGTCCAGCAGGTCGGCCCCGCGCACGTGGCGGTGTACGCCGCCGGCTTCGAGGAGGTGGCGAACGTCCTGACCGCGGCGGGGCAGATCCCGGGGCTGGCGGCGGTGCGCTGGTACGGCGGTGACGGATCGGCGCAGGCGACCCAGCTCCTCCAGCCGGCGTCGGCGAAGTTCGCGATCGAGGCCAAGGGCGACCCGAGCCCGCTCGTCGCGCTCCCGGCCGATCGGGCCCGACGCGACGCCCCGCTGGTCGCCCAGATCGCCAAGCGAGCCCACGCGACCCCGGACGCCTTTGCCCTCGCGGCCTACGACGCGTTCAACGTCGCGGTCGAGACGCTGATGAGCACCGGGACGTCGGTGGACGGCCCGACCCTGCGGACGACGTTCGCGAGGACCGCCAACGGCTTCCCCGGCGTCACCGGCACCATCCAGCTCGACGCCAACGGGGATCGGGCGTCGGCGCCGTACGCGTACTGGTCGATCTGCCGGCGCGGCGCCCGACCGCAGTGGGTGCGCAGCGGGTCCTGGACGCCGAACGTGACCGACCCGGCCGGCCCGGGCCGCGCGGCCGGGGGCAGCTGCTAGCGCGCGCCGAGTCGCCCCCGACCTCGGCGGTGCGGGCCGGTGCGTGACTTCGACGGAGGGATGAAGGAGGGCAGCAAGTAGGCTGCCCGTTCGGGCAGTCCGGGCAGGTCGCGGGGGTCGCGACGGCCCGCTGCGCCGTTGGCCTCGAGATGAGCACTGTCGATCGACTCCTGCCGGGCGGCGAGGCGCCGACCCAGCGCCATCGGGTAACGCCCCCGCCGAGACGGCCGGGCGGCGACGGCAGCCGCCGGGGCCGCCGCGAGGCAGCGCTGGCGGCGAAGAACCAAGCCCGGCACCGGACGGTGCAGCGCGTCCGCCGGGTCGTGGTCTTGGCGCTCATCGGGGTGCTGATCCCGGTCGGCTGGTCCTACTACCGCGCGCTCACCGCGCCGGGGAGCAACACCCTCGGCGTCCGGACGGTCGAGTGGCTCAAGGACAACGGCATGAACGGCGTCGTGAACTCGATCGAGCACTGGTGGTACTCGCACCACCAGCCGCCGGTCGGCGGGAAGCTCAAGCACGGCCTCCCGCAGGGCAAGGGGCTGGCTGGCAGCGCGCAAGCCAGGACGAACACCGGGCCCGTGGTCCCGACCCACCTCGCGGCGCCGGCGAACATGCAGCCGCTCGTGACGACGCCGCTCCCCGGTGAAGGGGTGTGGAAGCCGACCGGTCGGACCGTCGCCGGGCTCCCGGCCGTGTACACGGCCTACTTCCGGCCCGACTCGGTCCACACCAGCCTCGTCGCGGCCGCGATGTGGATGGACACCACGTTGCTGAAGGCGGTGCTGATCCCGGGCACGCAAGACCCCGGCGGGCCGAACCCCTACGGCGCCCAGGTGCCGGAGAACCTGCGCGCCGGTCTCGTGGCGTCGTTCAACTCGGGGTTCAAGATGGCCGACGCCCGCGGCGGTTACTACAACTTCGGCCAGCAGATCCACCCGCTGGTCAACGGCGCGGCGTCGGTCGTCATCGACAACACCGGGAAGGCGTCGGTCGGGGTCTGGGGCCGCGACTTCACGCTCACGCCGAACATCACGACCGTCCGGCAGAACCTCTCCCCGCTCGTCGACAACGGCCAGCTCGTCCCCGGCCTCGCGAGCGACTCGAACCAGAAGTGGGGCGCCACCCTCGGCAACAACCTGTTCGTTTGGCGATCGGGCGTCGGCACCGACGCCAACGGTGCGCTCATCTACGTCGCCGGCCCCGGGCTCAGCGTCGAGTCGCTCGCCATCCTGCTCCAGCGCGCCGGAGCCGTCCGCGCCATGGAGCTCGACATCAACAGCGCCTGGGTGTCTGGCTTCACCTACCAGCAGCTGGGCGTCAATCCCAGCGCCGTCGTCGGCGTCAAGCTCCTCGACAGCCTGCCCCGCCCCGCCAACCACGACCTGATGCCCGGCGAGCGGGACTTCTTCGCCGTCTTCGCCAATCGGTGAGCTCCGGCCTGATCTGCGCCGTCCGGGCCACCGAAGAGATCCGTGCGGCGTGGCACGATCGTCCTCGTCGCCGCTGTCGCGGTCGGGTTCGGGTTCGCTGACTCGCGGGTCTGCAGATTGCGAGCCGAACCGCCGACGAGGATCGTGGGCGCTGGGCCCACCTGCTAGTCGATCAGCGTGACTTTGCCACTGTTGAGGTCGAACTCCGCGCCGACGATCTTGAGCGTGCCGGCGCTCACCGCCTGCGACAGGATCGCGTTCTGGGAGAGCGTCTGCTTCTGCAGTCGGACGTTCTCTTGGATCGCGGCCTCCAGCAGCTGGTCCGGGGGTCGGCTCTGGACGTTTCGCACCGCGGGCAGGATGGGTGCGACGACGTCACCGATCTCGCCGGGCAGCGTCGTGCCCTTCGTGACCACGTCGATCGCGGCCTTCACCGCGCCGCATCCGCTGTGCCCGAGCACCACCAGCACGATGCTGCCGAGCTCCGCGGCCCCGTACTCGAGGCTCCCCACGACGACCGGCGCGGCGGCGGTGTTGCCGGCGACCCGGACCGGGAAGAGGTCGCCGATGCCCTCGTCGAAGACGATCTCCGGCGGAACCCGCGAGTCGGCGCAGCCGAGGATCATGGCGAAGGGCTTCTGCTTGTCGGCCACTTTGGCCAGGCGGACCGTGTCCCGTCGAGGATGGCTGAGCTTGTTCTTGACGAAGCGCTGATTGCCGGCCAAGAGCCGTCCGAGCGCGGCGTCGCCGCTCTTGGGTGCCGGCGGTGCGGCGCCAGACGCGGCGGTTGCCTCCCCGAACGTGAGCGCTCCCACTGCGACGGCACCTCCAGCAACCCCGAGACCACCACGCAAGAACGAGCGCCGTGTCGTCTCCGTACTCAACCTAACCTCCGGGGTCGTCTTGCGAGGCCTGCTCGCTGGTGCGAGCGATGGCACCAGATATCGACAAGAGGATGGGCCAACCTAAAGCGCCCGCCGCGATTCTCGGCGGACCCTTCAAACGTGCTCAGCGGTGAAGGCGCCCTCGCGCGGTCTCGCGCCGTCTTGAAGGCGGTTGGGCTAGCTCGGCGACGCGGCAGTCGGCGGCTTTGGCGCAGTGTCGACCAGCAGCCGGAAGACGTCCGAGCGCGCATAGTGACCGATCGGGTCGAATTGGCGGCGAGCAAGACGAGCCCGTTCGACGTCGACGTCGGCGTACACGATCCCGGCCTCGCCCTCGAGCGGGCCGGCCAGCAGGTCGCCATCGGGGCCCACGACGCAGGAGTTGCCCCGCGCCAGCCAGCCGTCGCCGTCCGGATAGAGGTCGTCCCGGCCGGGGAGATCCGCTGGGACGTCGCGGCCTCGGAGGCAGAAGGTCACGCCAACGACATGGATCCGGCCCTCCTTGGCGATGTGACGCATCGTCGGCACCCACATGTCGCTGTTGTCCCAGGTCGGCGCGAGGTAGATGTCGATTCGCTGCGCGTACATCGCGTAGCGGGCCAGGGGCATGTAGTTCTCCCAGCACGTGAGCCCGCCGATGCGCCCGAACGGCGTGTCGAACACGGGCAGCGTCGACCCGTCGCCGGATCCCCACACGAGCCGCTCGCCGCCGGTCGGCATGAGCTTGCGGTGCTTGCCGAGCAGGGTCCCGTCGGGCCCGAAGTAGAGGACGGTGTTGTAGAGGGTCCCGCCGTCACGTTCGTTGACGCCCATGACCAGGTAGGCCTGGGCCTGGCGGCTCGCCTTGCCGAGCGCGTCGGTGGCCGGGCTCGGAACCTCGACCGCCTGGTCGAACAGCCGCTCGTACCAGCTGCCGTCGCTCCACGGCGGCGTCCGCCACACCCAGTCCGGGTACGTCGGGACGAACGTCTCCGGGAACGCGATGAGGTCGGCGCCGTTCCCGGCCGCCTCCTTGGAGAGGATGGCGGCCTTCTCGATGGTCGCGTCCCGGTCGAGGAACACCGGCGCGTCCTGGACGGCGGCGACCCTGACGGTCGTCATGGCGTGCTCCCCTCGGTCGGGCCGGGCAGGTAGTCGCGGAAGACGTCCATCTTCTTCCAGTCCGGGACCGGCGGCACGTGGCCCGGCTCCGGCGCAAAGACCGACAGCTCCTCGAGCGCCATCTGGTGGATGTACCGGGGGCAGTTCGGGAAGATCCGCTCTGCGTGGACGTGGACGACGAGGTTCGCGCCCTCGAAGTCCGCCCGCGAGGCCGCGTCGTCGTGCAGCGACGCGATGCCGTTCACCCGCATCCGGTTCGGGTGCTCGAAGTCGACGAACAGCAGCCCGACCTTCGGGTTCACGAGGATGTTGCCGAGGCTCCGGAACATCCCGTTGCCGTCGTAGTTGGGGAAGGCCAGCGTCCGGTCGTCGATGACCTGGATGAACCCGGGCCGACCGCCCTTGTAGGAGCAGTCGGGCCAGCCCTCCCGGTCGGCGGTGGCGAGGAAGAACATCGGGCAGCGGGCCACGAAGGCCCGGTCGTCGTCGGTGAACCGGTCATGGACCGTGATCTCCTCCAGCCGATCGGCGATGCGCCGGCTGTCGAAGCGGTCCTGGAGCTCGCGGGACCCGTCGTGGTACATCTCGCTCGAGCTCATGGAGATCTCCCGCTGGCGGCGCGGGTCCGACGAAACCCCGGTCGCCGACCACGGTAGTGCTCCCCGCCCGCGCTCCCGACCGGGCGGCGCCGCGGCCGGCGCGGGCTACCGCAGGTCGAAGGCGTCGAGCTTCGGCTCGCGCATCTCGGCGCGGAACCGCTCGAAGTTCCACGGCCACACGGCCGGGATCCCGAAGTCGTCGAGGTACCAGCTGCGACAGCCGGTGATCCAGATCGTGTTCTTCGCCGCCTCGAGCCGCTCGGCCTCGAAGTCGTCCAGCGTCCGCTGGGTCGGGCTCACCAGGCGGCACTCGCCGGCCCGGATCCGCTCGAGGAGCTGCAGGACGTAGCCGACCTGCAGCTCGGCGACCTCGATGAGCGAGAAGTTGCCGACCGGGCCGTTGGGCCCGTTCAGCATGAAGAAGTTCGGGAACTCGGGGATGGAGATCGACAGGTACGCGGTGGCTCGCTCGGCCCACGCCTGCTCGAGGGTGACCCCGCCCCGTCCGACGACCGCCATCGGCCGCATGAAGGCGTGGGCCTTGAACCCGGTGGCCAGGACGACGACGTCGAGCTCGTGGAGGCGGCCGTCGCGGGTCCGGATGCCGGACCGCTCGAAGCGCTCGATCCCCTCGGTGACGAGCTCGGCGTTCGGGGCCTGGATCGCCTCGTAGAAGTTCGGAGAGATGACGAGCCGCTTGCAGGCCGCCCGGTAGCTCGGGCGCAGCCGCTCCCGCAGGTCGGGGTCCCGGACCGTGCTCTCGAGATGCTCCCGGCACGCCTGCTCGAGCGCGGTCATCTCCTCGGAGTCGGCGTTGACCACGGCCCGGGCGAAGACGCCGAACTGCCGGTTGAGCTCGGCGTGCAGTTCGGCGAGCAGGGTCGGGTTGGCCCGGAACTCCTGGCGCTCCTCCGCCGAGTACGGGGCGTTCTCCTGGCGGAGGACCCACTGGGCGGTGCGCTGGAAGAGCGCCAGGTGCCCGACCCGGTCGACGACCGCGCCCACGATCTGGACCGCGGTCGAGCCGGTGCCGATGACGCCGAGGCGAGCACCGTCGATCGGCACCGTGTGGTCCCACCGGGAGCTGTGGAACGCAGCCCCTTCGAAGTCGTCGAGGCCCTCGAACGACGGGAGGTTCGGGTGGTGCAGCACCCCGGTGGCGGCGATCACCACGTCGGCGGTGTCCTGGCGACCATTCGCCGTCTCGAGGTGCCACTGCCCGTCCCCGAACTCGCACCGGAGCACCTCGTCACCGAACCGGATCCGCCGGAGCAGGTCGTGCTCCTGCGTGACGCGCTCGAAGTAGGCCTGGATCTCGTCGCCGGGCGAGAACCGGCGCGTCCACTCCGGGGTGAGCTCGAACGAGTACGAGTACAGGTGGGAGGGCACGTCGCAGGAGATGCCGGGGTAGGTGTTCTCCCGCCACGTCCCGCCGACGCGGTCCGCCTTCTCGTAGATCGTGAAGTCGTCGAGGCCGCCCTCGGTCAGCTTGATCGCGGCGAGGATGCCCGCCATCCCGGCTCCGACGATCGCGACGCGAGGCCCCGTGCGACCGGTGTCGTTGACGCTCGGGGTGCCGCTCGGCTTCCTGGCCGCCATGCTCGGGGCTGGACACTACGAGGTCTGGCTCGTGGGCTCGCGAGCACCGCGCGGCGGTGTCGTTCCCGGGTACCGTGACGGCGCCTCGGGCGGGGTAGCGGACCGGAGCAGCCGGGCCACGAGGCGAGGGGTGCCGTGGGGCGCAACATCCTCTTCATCACGACCGATCAGCAGCGCTACGACGCGCTGGGCTGCAACGGCAACGAGATCGCCCGCACCCCGGTGGTCGACCGGTTGGCCGCCGAGGGCATCAACTTCCGGCGGGCCTACAACCAGAACACGGTGTGCATGCCGGCCCGGTCGACCATGCTGACCGGCCAGTACGTGCGGACCCACGGCGTCGTCGCCAACGGCGTGCCGCTCCCGGCCGACGCGCCGAGCGTCGCCCGCCACCTCGCCGACGAGGCCGGCTACCGGACCGCGCTCATCGGCAAGGCGCACTTCGACCCCGGGCTCGACCCGACGCTGGCCTACCCCGAGAACGCGCTCGCGCACGAGGGCTCCACCGGGCCGCTGCGCGGCTTCGAGCACCTCGAGCTGGCGATGCACACGCCGGCGTTCCGCGGCCGCGGCGTCCAGCACTACGGCGTGTGGCTGGTCGACCAGCACCCCGACCAGCTGGGCGGCTTCGCGGAGCTGCTCCAGGCCATCGGCGGCGGCGAGACCGGCGCGCCGGAGACCTCCATCAACCCGATCCCACGCGACCTGTACCACACCGACTGGATCGCCGACCGGACGATCGCGTTCCTCGACTCGCTCGCCGACGACGACGGCTGGTTCGTGTGGATGAGCTTCCCGGACCCCCACCATCCGTGGGACCCGCCGGCCGAGGAGCGCAAGCGCGTCCCCTGGCAGGACCTCGACCTCCCACCCGGGCATCCGGGGTCGCCCGACCAGGTGCGCGCCGTGCTCGCCGAGAAGCCCGCCCACTGGCTGGCCTGGTACGAGGACAAGTGGCGCAACGTCGAGGGCGGCCCGGCCCGCTTCTGCCCCGGCACGCTCACCGACGACCAGATCCGAGAGGTCAACGCGCTCACCCACGTCATGAACGAGCTGATCGACGAGGCCTGCGGGCGGGTCCTCGACGCCGTCGACCGCCGCGGCTGGGGCGACGAAACCGACGTCTTCTTCACCACCGACCACGGCGAGCTCCAAGGCGAGTACGGCCTCCTCTTCAAGGGCCCGTTCCACACCGACGCGCTCATGCGGGTGCCGTACGTCTGGCGGCCGGCACCGGCGGCGGGCGTGGCGCCCGGCGAGGTGCGGGACCCGGTCGGCCACGTCGACCTGGCCCCGACCTTCTGTGAGATCGCCGGCGTCGACGCGGCGCCGTGGATGCAGGGCGAGCCGCTCCCGACCGCCGACGGGTCGGGACGCCAGCGCGCCCTGTGCGAGTGGGACAGCCAGTTCCCCGGCTACGGGATGCACCTGCGGTCGATCTACCGGGACGGCTGGCTCTGCACCGCCTACGAGCCGAGCACGACGACGCCGACGGGCCTCGAGGACTTCCTCGCCCTCCTGCCGCCGGAGGCGGCGCGCCGGCTCGGGCTGTCGAACGGCGGGCCGCAGAGCTCGGTCACCTACGACGGGACCGAGGGCGAGCTGTACAACGTCGACGACGACCCGTACCAGTTCCATAACCGGTGGGACGACGACGGGTACCGGAGCCTCCGCGACGACCTCGTCGCGGACCTGTACGACCACCTGCCGCCGGCGCGGGAGCCCGCGCTGCGGGTCGAGCGGCCGGCCTGAGCCGCTCCGGACGAGCCAAGGAGACGTGGATGCCGATCGGACCGACGAAGGATCAGATCCAGGAGCTCGTCGACAGCCCGCTGGACACGCCGGTGGTGATGCTGAACCTGCTGAAGTTCGCCGAGCGGGCGAGCGGGAACGGCGAGACGGGCGAGCGGTCCGGACGCGAGTCGTACGCCCGCTACGGCGACCGGATGCGGGAGCTGCTGGAGCAGACCGGCGCCCGGGTCCTCTTCCAGGGCCGCGCCGACTCGGTCGTCATCGGCGGCGCGGCCGACGGCTGGGACGCCGTCATCCTCGTCGAGTACCCGTCGCGGAAGGCATTCCTGGAGATGACGTCGACCCCCACGTACCGGGAGGTCTCGAAGGACCGCGGCGCCGGCCTCGTCGACTCGCGGCTCATCGCCATGACCGAGGTGTATCGACTGACCGAGCGATGAGGAAGCGACTCCTCGCCGCGTTGGCGGTCGGAATCGCCGCGGTGGCGCTGGCATCGACCGGCACCGCGGCGGTGCCGCCGGCCTCACGCCCGACCGCTTCGGGCGGGTCGGTCAGCCTCGACAACGGGCAGATCACGATCCGGAAGGCCGACGTCGGCAACGTCGACCTCACGTCCCTGCCCCTCGGTGACCAGCAGTTCAGCTCGTCGCCGACCAAGGGCAAGATCGATCTGTGCAACTCGTCGTCGCTGCAGCCCGCCAACAACAACTCGACCTTGCCGTGGGTCCACGGCTCGACGTGGGACCTCACGGCCAAGGTGTTCGTGAGCGGCAGCGTCTCCTGGCCCAACGCGACGTTCGAGGATCAGGTGCGGGGCGGTGTCCGGTCGCTCAGCGGCAACGACCTGCCGGTCGGCGGGACGACCGGCACCTTCCCGGTCACGGCGAGCGACCCGGCCCACGCCTACCGTCCTGACCCGAGCCGGATCACGACCAGCAGCTTCACCCTGTTGCTCCCGGCCTCGCCGAAGGTCGCGAGCAGCCCGAGCTGTGTGGGCGGCGACGTCGGTGTCACGACCGACGGCGTCGCGCTCCTCGACGGGTTCGACGCCAACGGGCGCGACGCCGCCGCCCAGGAGGTCCAAGACGCCTGCGGGGGGCACCCCAACCAGGCCGGGTACCACCGGCACGCGATGCCGTTCTGCCTGCTCAGCAAGGACACCGGCACCGGCCACTCGCCGCTGCTCGGCTACGCCCTCGACGGCTTCGGGATCTACGGACCCCGCGGCGACCACGGCAAGGTGCTCACCACCGCCAACCTCGACGCCTGCCACGGGACGACGGACACCGTCACGTGGAACGGCAAGAAGGTCCGCATGTACCACTACGTCATGACGTGGCAGTTCCCGTACTCGGTGGGCTGCTTCCGCGGCACGCCGGTGACCCGCATGATCTTCTCGCCCGGAGGCCAGCAGCCCAACGGCTCCGAGGGTCCTCCCGCTGGGAGCGCAGGCCCGCCCGCGTCCTGAATCCCGGTTCACGCGGCGGGGCTGAGCTGCCGCGGGGACGCACGCATGATCCTCCGGGGGGGTCCGGATCCTCCCCGTCGACGCGCCGAGGCGGCGCGTACGCTCTCGCCCGCGTGTTGCCGATCCGCGATCTCATACACCCGCGTCGACCGGGCTACCTGACGTGGATCCTCATCGCCATCAACATCGCGGTCTTCTTCGCGCTGCAGCCGGGCGCGTTTCACGCGTTCCAGACCTCGAACTACGACTCGGAGCAGGAGACGAGCTTCCTGTACCAGCACGCGCTCGTCCCCTGTGAGATCGCGCACTGGCACCCGCTCTCACCGTCCCTCGTCGATCAGTGCGGCGGGGACCGCGTGCAATCACGCCTGGACACGCCGTTCTATCCCCACAAGTCGGTCGCGCTCTCGCTGCTCGCGTCGATGTTCCTGCACGCGAGTCTGCTGCACCTGTTCGGGAACATGTGGTTCCTCTGGGTCTTCGGCGACAACGTCGAGGACCGATTCGGGAAACTCGGCTACCTGGCCTTCTATCTCATCGGAGGTGTCGTCGCGTCGCTCGGCCAGGTGCTCAGCTCGCCGAACTCGCTCGTGCCGACCATTGGGGCGTCAGGCGCGATCGCGGCCGTGATGGGCGCCTATCTCGTCCTCTATCCGCGGGGACGCATCGTCACGATCATCCTGCCGCTGTTCTTCCCACTCGTGCTCCCAGCCTTGCTGGTGCTCTTGTTCTGGTTCGGGTTGCAGTTCGTGACCGACCCCAGCTCCGGGGTGGCGTGGGTCGCCCATGTCACCGGGTTCGCGTTCGGCGTCCTCGCCGCGTTCGCGCTGCTTGGCGGGTCACGTGCGCTGGCCCGCTCCTCCTAGCCCGAGCGTCTCGCCGCCCGCCCTCGCCGCGGTGCGACCGGTTGGCCGGCCGCCGAGCGCCGGACGACGTAGGTCCCGGCGGCGTAGTCGCCGACGCGCCGGTGGCCCGGCGTGATGATCGCCAACCAGAGTCCGACCGGCAGCAGGAGCGTCAAGCCGTCGATGAGCCACGCCAGGGTCCGCACGACCGAGCGCAGGAAGCCGGGCGGTCGCCCGTCGGCGCGGATGACCCGGATCCCGAAGATGGCCTTGCCGAGGGAGCAGCCAGCGCGGATCTGGGGTACGACGAGGATGACGAGCGCGAGGAGCACGAGAGCGAGCGCGAACCAGAGGAAGCCCGCGTTCTTCATGAGATAGCCGGTCGATCCACGCTGGACGCACTGCTGTCCGGCGGGGGCGGGGTGCGGGCAGCCCGACTTGGTCGTGTGAACGCCGCCGGCGTACCCGGCCGCGAGCAGCACGAGCGCGACCAGGAGGAGGCTGGTGACGTGCGCGAAGCACCGCCGCCAGATCACCTGGGTCGGGTCGCGCACGCTGCCGATGATCTCGCGCCGCTCGGTGGCGCGCTACTTGCGGGACGCCGTGGCCGGCTCGAGCCGGCCGTCCGGTCGCGTTACGTCGCAGTCCCGTTCAGGGTGACGCCGGCGAGCAGGCCCGCGCCCGACGTCGCATCAACGCCCGTGACGACGAGCGTGTTGTTGTCGGGCCCGACCACCGCCGGGCAGTACTGGATGTCGATCACACAGCTCTGGCCGGGAGCCAGCATCGCGGCCGCACCGGAGCCCTGGCACGGGTTGGGCGCGGCCGGCTGCGGCAGGCTGTAGACGCCGACCGGGCTCGCCGCGAGCGACCGGGCGGAACGGCCGCCAGTGTTGGTGACCGTGACCTCTTGGGTCGGCATGAAGCCGCTGTGCACGGCGGTGTACGTCAGCGTCGAGGGGCTCACGCTCAGCCTCGCCCCCACGGGCGGCGGCGAGCCGCCGAAGCACCCTGCGCTGATGAGGCCAACCGCGATCGCGGCCAAGCCGGTTCCGACCCTCGCCGTCCTGCGTGCCCGCATGCCATCCCCTCGACGAGTCCCGGTGCTCTCGACCGAGACCTCAGGTATATCGGCGGGCCGGCCCGAGCTTCTTGAGCGGCCGCATCTTGCCGGGGCAGCGTAAGTCGGGGCGACCGCGGGTCGGCCGATGCCCAGGACGCGGGCCGCCGTGACTCGCGTTTCCCAACCCGCGAGCCACGAGCGGCCGGTTGCGCGAGCAGCGGGTCGATCGGGAGGTGGACGGCGCCGCGCGTTTCGATGGCCCGTTATGTGTCCGGACCGAGGATCTCGGTCGCGGCCCGGGCCCCGGAGCGCACCGCGCCGTCGATCGCACCGTGCGAAGTAGTCGCGGTCTCGGTCCCGGCCCAGTGCACCCGCCCGAACGGCTCTCGCAGCAGGTGTCCGTACGGGGTGAGAATCCCGGGCGGGAGATGCGCGACCGAGCAGCCGCGCGACCACTCCTCGGTCCACCACGCGGTCTCGACGTAGTCCGTCGGTGAGGCGGCGCGGGGGCCGAGCCGTGCCTCCATGGCCTCGACGACGGCGCGCCGCCGCTCGGCCGGGTCGAGCCGGTGCGCCTGCTCCGCCACCGGCCCGAAGGTGAACGAGGCGATGACCCCGGGGCGTCCGGCGGCGGGGGTCGCGTCGAGGGTGACCTCGGCCACCGAGTCGGGCTCCGAGGTCTGACCGCTGAGCCCGTCGGGCCGCCAGAACGGCTCGTCGTAGACGATCAGCGTCTTGGCCTCGGAGCCTCCGACCGCGCTGCGGTACAGGGCCAGGCGATCGTCGGGGAGCGCGGGGGAGAAGTCGATCTCGTGCGCGAGCGCGGGTGGGACCGCGACCACGGCGTGGCGAGCGATGACGATCGTCGAGTCGGCCGAGACTGTCACGCGATCCTCGCGCTGGCTGATCGACCGCACCGGCGTCCGCAGTCGCACCGCTTCGCCGAGCGCGTCGGCGACGCGCTGCGCGATGACGCCCGCGCCGCCGTCGACCATGTTCTCCTGGGCCCCGCCTTCGATCGAGAACAGGTGGTCGATGCCACCGTGGCCTCGGATCAGCATCAGCAGGTCCAGGAACGAGACGTTGTCGGAGTCGGTGGCGAACAGGCCCCGCACCGCCATCTCGAAGAGCCGACGGCCGGACGGGTTCCGGATCCGGGACCGCTCGAGGAACCACGCCACGGTGCGCTCGTCCCACTCCGAGGCGCGTGCGGCGGTCCAGGGCGCGTCGAGCGGGATGCGCCTGGCCAGTCGGTTCACGCGGGCTTGCGCGAGCGCGATCGCGACGATCGCCAGCGGGCTGATCTTCGGGATGAGACCGGTGTACCGGCGGATCCGGTCCTCCCCGACCTGGATGTGGGCGCCCTGCACCCACGTCTTGTACGTGGTGACGCCGACCTCACCGGCGAGCTCGAAGATCGCGTCGTGGTACGGCGCCAGCCACGCGCCGCCGCGGTCGACGACCGTGCCGTCGTCGCGCCGCTGGGACCAGATGCGCCCGCCCACGCGGTCGCGGGCCTCGAGGACGACCACCGACTTGCCGGCCAGGCTCAGCCGACGGGCGGCGGTCAGCCCCGCGTAGCCGGCACCGACGACGCAGACATCCACGTCGATCGTCTCCTGCATGCCGTCCCAACAGTGCTTCGAAGGCTCGGGCAGTACGATCCTGAGCGACATGGCCGACCGCGTCCAGTCCGAAGCACAGCTTGCGTTCAAGGATCCGGCGAACCGCCGGGACCTGACGTTCGCGGTCATCCCCACTACGAGTCTCGAGGTCATCTCGCACCAGCGGAAGTCGAGCGAGTCCCACGTGAAGCGGCTCGTCGACTCGGTCGGGCGGGTCGGGTTCCTCGCTCCGCTGGTCGTCGTCGAGCGCGAGGACGGCGGCGGCTACCTCGTGATCGACGGCCAGCACCGTCTGCTGGCCGCGAAGGAGCTGGGTCTGCGGCGCCTCCCCGCCGTGATCGCGCCCCGCTCCGCGGCCCGCCGGATGCTGTCGCTCAACGTCGAGAAGGAGCCGAACATCCGGGAGCGCTCCGCGGTCGCGCTCGCCATCTACCAGGACATCGCGGCGAAGCAGCCGAGCATGTCGGAGGACGACGAGGAGGTCGTCGACTCGATCCAGCAGGCGCACTACGTCACGCTCGGCTTCGCCTACGCCCAGTTCGGGCGGCTGGCCGGCAGCTCCTACGAGCCGATCCTCCGCAAGTGCGATGGCTTCATGGACCAGCCGGTCGCCGACTGCCTCACGATCCGCGAGGGCCGGGCCGAGAAGGTTGTCGAGGCCCACCGGCTCGTCCGGTCGGTCACCGACCAGCTCAAGGAGCTCGGAGCCTGGCACGAGTACGTCGGCGCGCAGATCATCGCCTACGCCAACCCGCTCCGCCGGGCCCGCAAGCAGCACACCTTCGACGACACCTTCGACAAGATGATCGCCAAACTGCACGAGCTGGAGCAGGACCCGAAGAAGGCTCTCGGCGGCGGCGGCTGACTACGCCGTCCGGGATCTGCGGCTAGCGGGTCGACATCCCCGCGAGCGACGCGCTGACCTCCCAGAGCCGGGCGGCGGTCGCGCGGTCGTGGGTCTTCGCCTCGGTCTCGATGCGCCGGCGGCCCTTGAAGTAAGCGCCCGTCACGCCTTCCAGCCCCGGGTCGCTCGCCGCCCAGGTCGCGGTGTCGGCGCCCCTCTCGGGGCTCACCATGAACGGCCACACCAGCGCCCCGACCAGCCGGTAGCCGAGCGGCATCGTGGCGCCGAGCCCGGTCTTCACGAAGCCGGGGTCGACGCAGTTCGCCGTGACGCGGCTGGCTTCGAGCCGGCGAGCGAGCTCGTAGGTGAAGAGGATCAGCTCGAGCTTGGAGTTGTTGTAAGCGCGCTGTCCGAATCGACGCTCGCTCTGCAGGTCGTCGAAGTCGACCGTGCCGCCCCGGTACGCGCCCGACGTGGCAGTCAGGACGCGCGAGGGTGCCGACGCCTGCAGCGTGTCGAGCAGCAGGTTGGTGAGCAGGAACGGAGCGAGGTAGTTGACGACGAAGGTCAACTCGAGTCCATCGGCCGTCGTGATCCGCTTTCCGACGTCGACGCCCGCATTGTTGAACAGCACGTCCACGCGGTCGAACCGGGTCTGGATCTCGCTCGCCAGCCGGCGCACGTCGCTAAGGTCCGACAGGTCGGCGAGGAAGAGCTCGGCGCCCCCGGTGTTGGCGTCGTTCGTGAGGCTGTTGGCGACAGCGCGGCCTCGCTCGGGGTCGCGACCGACCAGCCCGACCGTCGCGCCGAGCCCGGCGAGTTGGCGCGCCGCCGCCTCACCGATCCCGGCGGTTCCGCCCGTGACCACCACCGTCTTCCCGGTCAGCGCTCGCTCGGTCATGGTCGCTCGCCCGTCGGAGGGGACTCGGTGGTCGGGCGGTCTCGCCCTTCGAGGTCGGGACACCAGCCGACTAGACAGGCGACTGTGGGTCCGCACCGGTCGGCGGGAACCGAGCCTGGTGAGCGACGGCTGAACGGTCCGCAGACCAGCGGCCGTCCGTACCGAGACCTGTCCCGCGCCGGGTACGGCATCGAAGCCCACCCCGACGTCGCCACGACGACGAGCGACGGCCGGCGCCTCATGATGGATGTATTCCTCCCCACCGGCGCCGGGCAAACACCGGCGCTCGTGGCTGCCTCCCCGTACCCTCGGCAGCTGCAGAACACCGGCGCCCCCTTCGGGTTCATCGAGGCCGGCGCCACAGACTTCTTCGTCCCCCGCGGCTACGCCCACGTGATCGCGAACGTCCCGGGGACCGGCGGCTCGGAAGGAATCTACGGCCTCTTCGACGGCAACGAGCGAGCCGCGGTCCACGACCTGGTGGAGTGGGTCGCCGCCCAGCCCTGGTGCGACGGCAACGTCGGAATGATCGGGATCAGCGCCTTCGCGATGGCCCAGCTCGAGGCGGCCGTCGAGCGGCCAGCGCACCTCCGAGCGATCTTCCCGGTCGCGGCGACGCTGGACCTCTACGAAGCGGTGTACCACCACGGCGTGTTCAGCAGCCGCTTCGCGACCGGGTTCCTCGGCGGGATCGCCTTCCTCGCGGCGCGGAGCTCCCGCGCCTTTCGCAACCGGGTGGTCGACGCGGTCAGCCACCTGCTTCGCAGCCAGCCCGTCCACGAGCGATTCGCCCACTTCAAGGGCGAGGCCGCGATCGCCGCGCTGGCGGTCGTCGGGGCTCGTCACATCAGCGGCCCGCCGTGGGACGACCTCTTCGTCGCGCTGAGTGTCGACCATCCGACCCGCGACGACTTCTGGGCCGAGCGCGATCTCGCCGCCCGCTTGTCCCAGGTCGAGGTCCCCTGCTACCTGGGCTGCGACTGGGACAACGTGCCGCTGCACCTGCCGAGCACGTTCACGGCCTGGCGCGGCCTCACCGGCCGGGTGCCCGTCCGCATGGCGCTCATGGGCTCGGGCGGCCTGACGTGGCCGTGGGAGAGCCTGCACATCGAGGCGCTGGCCTGGTTCGACCACTGGATGAAGGGCCGCGACACCGGCATCCTCGACGGGCCACCCATCCGCTACTGGGTGCCCGGGGCCGAGGAGTGGCGGGCCAGCGACACGTGGCCTCCGCCGACCGCTCACGGCGTCGAGCTCGCGCTCAGCGGCGACGGGCGCCTGGTCCCACCGGCCGCGGCCGCCGGCACGCGGGACTACGTGGTGCTGGCGCCGACGCGCGGGACCCGGCCCGCGCCCCGACTGGCGGGCGAGCTGACCTGGGAGTCGACCGCGCTCCGCGATCCGGTGGAAGTGGTGGGCCCGGTCGAGGTGGTGCTCGACGCCGCCAGCACCGCGACCGACACCGCGTGGATGTTCACGCTCCAGGACGTCGCCGACGACGGCGAGGCCACGAACGTCACCGCCGGCTGGCTCCGGGCCGCGCTCCGCGACATGGACGACGCCCACAGCGAGCCGGGCCGGCCGGAGCTTCCGTGCCGAAGCCTGCGCCCGGTCCCGCCCGGCGAGGTGGTCCGCTATCGCGTGCCGCTGGTCGACACCGCGCGTCGCTTCGGGCGCCATCACCGGATCCGGCTCGTCCTGGCGAGCGACGACGTCCGCGACGGCCCCGACTTCTCCGGGTTCCAGCACACGCCGATCGGGGGAACCGCCCGGCACACCGTGCACGCCAGCTCAATCCTTCGGTTGCCAGTCGTCGACGGTGACGAGGTGCTGACCTCGCTGTGAGCGACCGTGCCGACCCCGGTCGTGGTGAGGTGTTGGCCCGATGCCGGCATCGGTGCACTCGAGCGCGCGGATCGTCGGGTCGACGCCGCGTTCTCCTGCTGATCCTGACGGCCGCCGCGGCCGGGTGCGGTTCGGCGCACGCGGCGGCTCGGCCGGAGTCATCGACCCGCCGGGTCTCGCCCTGCCGTGCCGGTCAGCTCTCGGTGTCGTTCCGCGCCGAGGATGGCTCGACGGGCCACTACCACGGAGTCCTGGTGTTCGAGAGCACCGGAACGACTCGGTGCCGACTGCCCGCCGCGGCCGGGCTGCAGATGATCGCCGCCAATGGCGCCCCCCTCGAGACGAGCACGACCAGCGACACCTCAACCGGCCGACCGGCCTCCGTCGTGCTCGCGCCGTCGAGACGAGGATCGATCCAGGTGACATGGGTCGAGATCTCCTCCGGCGAGCCCTGTGTCACCCCCGCGTCGTTGAAGGTCATCCTGCCGACTGACCCGCACGCAATCGTCGTGTCCTGGCCGGCCGGCCACGATCTGGTGTGCGGCCACGGCGCCATTGCCACCCAGCCGGCGCGACCCGGCGTCCCGAGGGTCTAGCTGCCCTCCGAGCCCGTGCGAGCGCTTCGCCACCCTCGTAGGGTTCGCCCATGCCCACAGATCTGACCCTGAAGACGATGAACGCCATCCACCGGACGGTGCTCAAGCTCAGCGGCGGCAAGCTCGGATGGCAGGGCGCCGGTATGCCCGTCCTGGAGCTCACGACGACGGGGCGCAAGAGCGGCGAGCCCCGCGCCGTCATGCTGACGTCGCCGCTCCAGCGGGGCGACACGATCGTGATCGTGGCCTCTCGCGGAGGCGACGACCATCACCCGGCGTGGTTCCTGAACCTGCGCGACCACCCGGACGTCGAGGTGGTGTACGCCGGGAAGCCGAAGCAGACGATGCGGGCCCGCGTGGCGACGCCCGAGGAGCGGAGCGAGCTCTGGCCCCAGATCACGGCGGCCCAGAAGCGCTACGGCGACTACCAGACCAAGACTGACCGCGAGATCCCGCTGGTCCTGCTCGAGCCCGTCGGTACGACGTCGGGTTCCTAGCCAAGCGGAGTCGCCCGAGACGCGCGTCAGAAGGCCCGAGGGCGAGGCGAGCTAGCGGCGAGTCGCCACGATGGTGCTCAGGGTGGGTGACAGCCGGATCTCGGCGGAGAGCAGCTCGGGGTGGTTGAGCCAGTGCAGCCGTGCGTGGTCCGGCTCGCCGTCGTGGGTCAGCGGCCAGTGGTCCCGGGGTGTCCAATCGTCGATGACGAGGGTGCCGCCCGCTCGTAGCGCCTCAGAGGGATCGACGCGCCGGTCGTCGTCTCGCATCTTCCCAGCGCCGCCACCGTCCAAGACGAGCAGGTCGAACGGCCCGTAGGGGAGGATCGCTGGCCAGTCGTCAGCGAGCACGGTCACGCGGGCCTCGTCGGCGAACAATGATCTCGCCGCCGCGGCCCGTTCCGGATCGCGCTCGACGCTGATCAGACGTGCGCTGGCGTCGCTAGCGCTGAGCATCCACGCGACGCCGACACCGCACCCGGTTCCGGTCTCGCCGATCAGTCCGCCGGGGTAGCCGCGGGCGAGCAGCGCCAACAGCTGCCCTTGGCGGACGTGGCACGAGAGCGCGAACCCTGACGAACGCGCCAGGGCCACCGCACGCGCCACCCGATCCGGTAGATCAGCTATGGCGTCGTACGACGCGGTCCCGACGGTGCACATCGGATCGACCCTAGATCTGTCGACAACGTTTCGGCGATCGGTTTCGCGTGGTGCGCGTCGCGCTCACCGCCAAGATCAATGCCGAGCTCAACGACGCCGCGTGTGCCGGTCACCACCAGGTCCGCGACAACACCGATGGCCTCGCCGAGCAGTGCAACGACCCGCCCGCGCCGTCGACGCCCCCGCGGGCGAACCGCGACCCGACGGCCTGGTGGTGCCGGCAAACAGGCCGCCGCGAGGTCGCATCCGCCGAGCGCCCATGCTGGTCGGCACCGGTGCAGATCTCATCAGTGACCGGCCGCGCACAGACCTCGTACCATTCGGCTGATGAGCGAGCCCGGCGACCGACGAGCCGGGACCGTCACGGTCGTCTTCACCGACCTCGTCGATTCGACATCGCTCCGCCAGAGGCTCGGCGACGATCGGGCCGACGAGATCCGACGCGAGCACGACCGCGTCGTCCGGCAGATCACCGCCGAGCACGGCGGCACCGAGGTCAAAGCGCTCGGCGACGGCTTCATGCTCACCTTCGGCGCCGCGGCCGAGGCGGTCGCTGCCGCGGTCGCGATGCAGCAGGCGCTCGACCGCTTCGCGCGCCGCGAGCGCATCCCGCTCCTCGTCCGGGTCGGCCTGAGCTCCGGCGACGTCGTCTGGGAGGACGGCGACTGCTTCGGGACCCCGGTGGTCGAGGCGAGCCGGCTCTGCGGCGCGGCGGCGGGCAAGCAGATCGTGGTCAGCGACATCGTGCGACTGCTCGCCGGCTCGCGCGGCGACCACCAGTTCCAGTCGATCGGACCGGTCGAGCTGAAGGGGCTGAGTGCGCCGGTCCAGGCGGCCGAGGTCGCGTGGGAGCCCGCGACCGAGCACTCGATGCCGCTGCCGGGCCCGCTGGCGACCGCCGGTCACGACCGCTTCGTCGGACGGCGGGCCGAGCGTGAGCAGCTGACCGCGGCTTGGAAGGAGGCCGCGGCCGGGAGCCGCCGCATGGCGCTGATCTCCGGTGAGCCCGGGGTCGGCAAGACGCGACTGGCCGCCGAGGTGGCACAGGACGCGCACCGCGACGGCGCCCTCGTCCTGTACGGGCGGTGCGACGAGGACCTCGGGGTCCCGTACCAGCCGTTCGTGGAGGCGGTCCGCCCGTACGTGGCGGCCTGCCCAGCCGACGACCTGGCCGAGCAGATCGCTCCTCACGGTGGCGACCTGGCCCGCCTCGTCCCGCAGATCGCGGAGCGCGTACCGGGCCTGCCGGAGGCGCTGCACGCCGACCCCGAGACCGAGCGGTACCGGCTGTTCGACGCGTTCAACGCCTTCCTCGCCAAGGTCGGGTCGGCACAGCCGGTCGTCCTGGTGCTCGACGACCTGCACTGGGCGGCGAAGCCGACGCTGCTGCTCCTCCGCCATCTGAGCCGGGCCGAGTGGTCGTCGCCCCTGCTCGTCCTCGGGACCTACCGGGAGACCGATCTGAGCCGCACCCACCCGCTCGCCGAGATGCTCGCCGATCTCCGTCGCGACGGCGACGCGGAGCGGCTCATGCTCCACGGGCTCGATCTCGAGGAGATCGAGGAGTTTGTCACCGCCGCGGCCGGGCACGAGCTCGACCACGACGGCGGTCGACTGGTGCGGGTCCTGCACGACGAGACGGAGGGCAACCCGTTCTTCATCGGCCAGGTGTTGCAGCACCTGGTCGAGACCGGCGCCATCATCGAGCAGGGCGACCGGTGGGTCCCGGGCGCGCGCCCCGAAGAGATCGGCATCCCCGAGGGCGTCCGCGAGGTCGTCGGCCGCCGGCTGGCCCGGCTCCAGCCGGCGACGAACGAGGTGCTGGCGGCGGCCGCGGTCGTCGGCCGCGAGTTCGATCGCAGCGTCTTGACGCGGCTGGTCGACGTCGATCCCGAGGCGGTGCTCGACGCCCTGGAGGAGGGAGAGGAGGCCCATCTCATCGCCAGCGTGGGTGGACGCGGTGACCGGTACGGCTTCGTCCACGCGCTGGTGCGCTCGACGCTGTACGACGAGATCCCGACCACCCGCCGGTTACGCCTTCACCGTCGCATCGCCGAGACGCTGGAGGCGGGCGACGTCGAGCGACACCTCGACGAGCTGGCGTACCACTTCGCCGAATCGGCGGCCCTCGGCGGGACGGCGAAGGCCGTCGACTACGCGCGACGCGCGGCGGAGCGCGCCATCGGTCGACTCGCCTACGAGGAAGCGGCCGTCGACTACGAGCGTGCGATCGCGACCCTGGATCCGGCCAGCCGCCAGGATCGAGAGCCACGGGCCGAGCTGCTCGTCGAGCTGGGCCGCACCTTGTGGATGTTCGGCGAGCGAGAGGCCGCCCGACGCCAGCTCGTCGAGGCCCGTTCCCTCGCGCTGGAGCTCGGACGCTCCGACTTGCTCGCGGAGGCCGCCCTCACGAGCGGTGGGGTCCGGGCGTGGACCGAGGCCGGCCTGGTGGATGAGCGGCTCATCGAGATGCTCGAGGAGGCTCTGCAGGCGCTGCCCGAGCACGAGCTGCGGCTGCGGTCCATGGTCGCCGGGCGGTTGGCGGCCGAGCTCTACTTCCAAGCCGGCTCGACCGACCGGCGACGAGCGTTGACCGACGAGTCGATCGCGATGGCGCGTCAGCTCGGTGACGGGCCGACCATCGCCTACGTGCTCGGAGCCGCGCACTGGGGCCTGTTCACGCCGGGTGGGGCAGCCGAGCGGGAGGTGATGGCGCGAGAGATGCTCGCGCTCGCCGAGGCGTCGGGTGACCGGAACAACGAGGCGTCCGCCTGCTCGTGGCTCTTCATCGACCTGATCGAGCAGGGCGATGTGCGAGGCGCGAAGGACCAGGCGGATCGCGAGCTCGCGCTCGGCGACGAGCTGCGCCAGCCCGAGATCCGCTGGGGCGCGCTCGTCCACCTGTCGTCCATCGCCGCGTTCAATGGTGACCTCGACGAAGCCGCCCGGCTCGCGGAGGAGGCGGCGGCGCTCGGGGATCGGGTCGGGATCCTGAGCGCCCCCCAGATGTACGGCGTCACCGAGATCGCGCTCCGTCGGTTGCGGGGCGGCCTCGAGGAGCTCGTCCCGCTCATCGAGTCGATGATCGAGCAGTACCCGCTGGTGCCGGCCTGGCGGTCGGGTCTCGCGTATATGTACCGCGAGCTGGGAGAGAAGGAAGGGGCCCGCCAGCAGCTCGAGTGGCTCGCCCGGGACGGGTTCGCGCCGCTTCCTCGCGACGGCAACTGGATGGTCGGGGCCGCCATCCTGGCCACGGTCTGCCATCTGCTCGGCGACGAGGAGCGGGCCGCCGAGCTATACGACGAGTACCGCGAATTCGCGGACTACGTCGTGATGGCGGGGCTCCCGGCTGACATCCTCGGTTCGGCGCACCACTTCCTGATGCTGCTGGCGGCGACGACGCAGGACTGGGAGCGCTTCGATCACCATGCGGCAGAGGCGCTCGCTCGAAACGAGGCGATGGGCGGCCGTACGTGGCTGGCGACGACGCAGATCGAGCTGGCCGGTGTGCTCGCGACGCGGGGCCACGACGGCGACGCCGAACGAGCCGCTGAGCTCATCGCCGCCGGTCTGACGGCCTGCCACGAGCTCGGCATGTCCGAACTCGCGAGGCGCGCGGAGGCCGTTCGGGGTCGGCTGGGTGCGGCCGGTTCCTAGACCGCCGCCCAGAGCTGCCAGTTCCCCGGCACGCCCTTGAGATCGTGCACGTCCCGATCGGCGAACTGAAGCTCCGACCCGATCACGAGGTCCTTGACCGTGTTCGAGACGAGCACCTCGTCCGGCCCCGCGAGGTTGCAGATGCGTGCCCCGATGTGGACGCCGATGCCGGCGACGTCGCCGTCGCGGCGCTCGATCTCCCCGGTGTGCAGGCCGGCCCGGATCTGGAGGCCCAACGGCTTCACCGAGTCGACGATCGTCTGGGCGGCCCGGACCGCCCGCCCCGGACCGTCGAAGGTGGCGAGGAGACCGTCGCCGGTGCGGGTGATGAAGTTGCCGCCGAAGTGCTCGATCTCACGGCGGGCGGTCTCGTCGTGGCGCTCCAGGAGCGCCCGCCACGAGCGATCACCGACCCTCAACGCCCGGGTGGTCGAGTCGACGATGTCCGTGAAGAGAACGGTGGCGAGGACGCGGTCCACCTCGCGACGCGGCTGCGGCGCACCGCGGTCGAGGAAATCGGCGATGGCGTCGTAGGCGTCGTCGTCACCGCCGACTTGGCCGTTCACGTGCCAGTCGCCGGGCAGCACCCGGATCTGCGCCCCTTCGATGTGCTCGGCCATGAACCGTGCGTGCTCCAGCGGCACCAACGGGTCGTGGTCGCGATGGACCACCAGGGTCGGCACCTGAACGGCCGGCAGCGCAGCGCGGACGTCGATGCGCGTGTTGTGGAAGAGCACCTCGGTGACGACTTTGGGCGTTGCGGTCTGCCGCTCGTAGCGCGCCATCATCCGGTCCGTGACCGCATCGTCGGGCAGATGGTGGACGAAGTTGCGGAGCGCCCTCCCGGAGCCCCACTGCTCGGCGACGTGGGCGATGAAGGCGTCGGAGGTGTCCTCGTTGAGGATGCTCGGGTAGTCGGGAGCGTCGAGGAGGCGGGCGAAGGTCCCCCACAAGACGAGCGACCCGACCCGCTCCGGATAGGTCGTCGCAAAGAGGAGGGCGAGCGGGCCGCCCTCCGACAGGCCGATGAGGACCGGGTCGTGGACGTCGGCCGCGTCGGCGACCGCCCGGAGGTCGTCCATCCGCTCCTCGGCCGACCCGGAGCCGAGGGTCCGGTCGGACAGGCCGGTCCCGCGCTTGTCGAAGACGATGAGCCGACCGAAGGCCGTGAGCCGCTCAAAGGCCCGGTTGATCCAGGGCACGTCCCACATCAGCTCGACGTTCGAGACGAACCCCGGAACGAACACGACGTCCCGGTCGCCGCTCCCGACCGCCTGGTAGGCGATGCTCAGATCGCCGCTCTTGGCGTAGCGAGTCTCCGGCATCTCGAGCACTTTCAAAGCCTAACGACGCCAGCGTTGAGGCGCCGCGGCGGCGAGCGTCCATGCACTCTCGCGTCCACGATCGCGGTGCCGCCGAACCGCTCGTACCGGAGGTGGAATAATCGTGGGGCGTGACGACCCGGTTCACTGAGCTCGTCGGCTGTGCTCTGCCCATTCAGCAAGCCGGGTTCGGTGCCGTCGCGAGCCCGGCGCTCGCGGCCGCCGTTGCCCGGGCGGGTGGGCTCGGCATGCTCGGGATGCACGCCGACCCGCTCGCCGCTCGCCTCGACGCGCTCGGTGATGCCTGGCCCGTTGGGGTGAACTTCCTGATGCCGTTCCTCACCGATCTCGAAGAGGTGGAGCTCGCGGCGAGCCGGGCCCGCGCCGTCGAGCTGTTCTTCGGCGATCCCGACGCTTCACTCGTGCGCCGCATCCATGAGGGTGGCGCCCTCGCGGCATGGCAGGTCGGGAGCAGCGGCGAGGCACGCGCGGCTGAGGATGCGGGCTGCGACTTCGTGGTCGCGCAGGGTGTCGAAGCGGGCGGCCACGTGCGCGGGACGCTGCCCCGGGGACAGCTGGTTCCATCCGTTCGGACCGCGGTCGGCGTTCCCGTCGTGGCGGCAGGCGGAATCGCGACTGCTGACGATGTGGCGGAAGCACTCGACGAGGGAGCCGACGCCGTACGGGTGGGTACCCGGTTCGTCGCTAGCGAGCAGACCGGCGCCCACCCCACGTACGTCGAGGCGCTGCTCGCGGCCGATGGACCGGAGGCGACCGTCCTGACCACCGCCTACCGAGTTGGCTGGGACGCACCACATCGCGTCCTTCGGTCGGCGGTCGAGGCAGCCGAGCACACGCAACGGGAGCCCATCGCCGAGGTCGGGCCCATCGACGATCCCGTTCCGGTTCCGCGCTGGTCGACGCTGCCACCGACGCGCGATGCCCGAGGCGCGGTCGGTGCGATGGCGCTCTACGCCGGTACCGCAGTCAGCTCCATCGGCCGCGTCGAGGATGCGGGCGCCATCGTCCGCGACCTGGCGCGGGGCGTCGACCGAGCCGATCGGTCCCGCAGCGGCAAGCCGCGCTCGGCGAACCGAGGACGTGGCATCTGACTCGCGGTCTGATGGATCGCGAGTCGGGAACCCGAGGGGCTGGTCTGGTCGTCCAAGTGACGGACGTCAGGCGAGGGTCCCGGGCTCGGGACTCGGAGGGGAGGTAGCGTGCGCGCCCAGACACTGGATCGCTCGGGGGCTGCCATGGTGTCGACGGTGCGCCCAATCGGTGCAGGTGCACGGTTCCGGGAGCCCGGGGAGCTGGTCGTCGCGGATCCCCGTCGACGGCCGCACGATGCAGCGGTCGCGTTCTCCGTCGCAGTCCTGGTCCTCGTGGTCGGGGGCTTTCTCGCCTACATGGTCCTGAATGTGCCGGTGTTGGCGCCCCGACTGCCGCGTTCGGCGGCGGTGAGGCATTGGAAGATCGCGGCCGTCGCCGCCGCAGCAGTGATCCTCGTCGATGCCGGTGTCGTCGTCTTGGCGTTCCGGCGGTCGCGGACGAGCTCGAGCCCGGCGCCAGCTCGCAACGAGGTCGGCACCGCCTTCGGCGGGCCCGGGGGCGATCGACGGGCAGGGATGTCGCGGCGGCGAGCGCCGCGGCCGCTCGTCCTCGCCACTCCGGCCGCCTCAGCGGCCCTCTTCGGGGCCGCGCTCGCTGCCGGAGCTCCACTCTGGGTGCTGGGCCTCGCCGTGCTGATCCCGTGGCTTCCCCTCGCGAGCGTGAAGGTGCTGTGGACCGCCAAGCGCGAGCCCGTATACGCGTTCTTCGCCGCCGTGGTCGGGTTCCAGCTCCTGCATATGGGCGAGCACACCGTCCAGGTCGGCCAGCTCGCGCTCACGGGTGGTGACCTCGCACGTTCGCACGGCGTCTTTGGGCAGTTGGATTTCGAGTTGATCCACTTCGTGTCGGATGTTGCGGTCTGGCTAGCCTTGGGCGCCGTCATCATCTGGCTGCGAGGCACGAAGAGCCCGTGGCTCTGGATCGCGTTCGGGGCCGCGAGCGCGCACGCAGTCGAACACCTCTATCTCTGGTGGATCTACCTCGAGTTCCGCGGCTTCCACACAATCGGAGGCTTTGCCGGAATCATGGGCTCGCACGGCGTGATCGGTTCGCCGCTCGGTCGGCCCTACATGCACTTCGGGTACAACTTCGTCGTAGTCGTCCCGATGGTCCTCGCGCTCTGGAGTCAGACAAGGCGAACGCAGCCGCTCGGCGACCACGCGGTCGCGCTCGCCTCATAGGGACCAACGCCAGCACGCCCCGTTCGCGCCGGCGCAAACAGCGTCGGCACCTTGGCTAGCGCTTGGCGCGAAGCGAGCGTTCGCACGCGTCACTCGCGGCTACGAATGGCGCGGTCTTGCTACTGGCTGCGCTGCGCTCCGACGAGGATCGACAGCATCCGGCACGGCGTCGACGACCGGTTGTGCCACGCGTGACGGGTGCCGTTCTGGATCACGCAGTCACCCGCGGCGAGGTGCACCTCGGCCCCGTCATCGAGCTCGAGGTAGAGATCACCCGACAGGATGAAATCGAGATCCACGGTGTCGGTGGTGTGCATGCCGGGGTTCTCGGGCTCCATGTGATCCATCATCCCGGGCAGCTGCGCCTCCACCTCCGCCATGGCCTGCGTCAGGTCCAGGTTCTCCGGCAACGACTGCGATGCCTCAGGAGGGAGGGTGACGAGGCTGAACCGGTAGCCGCCCGCCGGCGGGAAGTACGTCGGCGCACCCGGTCGGGTGCCATCGGTCGGCAAGGACGGCGTCTCATCACCGCCCCACAGGTTCACGAACTGGAGGCCGGGCATGAGGCCCACCGCCACCGGCTCGGCGAGCCCGTCGCTCACGAATACGGACTTCCCGGTGCCATCTCGCCCGGTCACGACTCGGCGGACGTCCACAGCGATCCCTTCGTTGGGCTGCTCCCAGGAGGATTGTTAGTCCACCCTGCGAACCACTGCGATCTCGTGGTCGCACGCGAACCGAAGCGCTGCTCCGTCCAGGTCATGGACTGCCGCTCGGTGGGCAACCGCAGATAGCGTCGGGCACTCGCCGAGGTGGTCGGGGACCGATCCAAGTAAGGGAGCGAGACGTGGCGATCGACGCCCTATCCGCCGACGGGCGAGCCCGGGTGCTCTCGGACGGCCATCAGATGCCACTCATCGGACTCGGTGTGTGGCAGATCCCGGACGGCCCGCCGTGCGTCGACGCGGTGCGGGGGGCCCTCGAAGCCGGGTACCGGCACATCGACACCGCCCAGTCCTATGACAACGAGCAGAGCGTCGGGGAGGGACTGCGACAGAGCGGCGTCCCGCGGGACGAGGTCTTCGTCACCACGAAGTTCTTTCCGGAGAGCCAGGACCCGGTCGCGGAGGCCGAGGGCAGCCTGCGCCGCCTCGGCCTCGAGTACGTCGACCTCTACCTCATTCACTGGCCGCAGCGCGGACCGACCTGGGCGTGGCCCGGCATGGAGCGGGCGCTTTCGCTCGGTCACACTCGTTCGATCGGGGTCAGCAACTTCAGCGTCGACGAGCTCCAGGCGGTGATCGCGCTCGGAGGAGCGAGGCCCGTCGTGAACCAGCTCCAGCTCAGCCCGTTCCAGTACCGGCGCCGCCTCCTCGAGTTCAGCGAGCAACAGGGCGTTGCGCCGGAGGCCTACAGCACGCTGGGGACCGGCGGCTATCTCGGGAACCGCGACATCCAGCGGATCGCTGACCGCGTCGGTCGCTCACCGGCGCAGGTGCTGCTCCGCTGGTGCGTGCAACGCGGGATCGCCGTCATTCCCAAGTCGACCCACCGCGAGCGGATCGAGGAGAACGCCCAGATCTTCGACTTCGTCCTCGACGAGCGGGACATGGCGGACCTCGACGCGCTCGACTGGACCGGCGAGACCGCCGAGGCCACGGAAGACAAGTGGTGGTGAGACCAGGCCGACGTCACGCTGGCGCGGCGCTCGGCCCGGAGCCGGCCAAGCGCTCCGCAAGGAGCAGGTCCGCCCAATGGATCGACGTTCCGTCCGGGGTCAGGAACTGGCGGCTGCTCAGTCGGCGCCGAATCCGAACGCCGGCCGGACCCGCTCGCACCCTGACTCGCCCCGGTCCCGGGTCGGCCGAGGCGAGGAGCGGATTCGCCGCCGCGGTCGCTCCTGCCCACCGTCCACTGGCACCGGCCGCTTCGATGCGCGGGTCCAGACAGGCGCACCTCGTCCGCCAGCTGGAACCACCTCGACCCGCGCCATACCGAGACGTCGCGGCCGTGACGCGAGCCGGTCCACCGCTCGCCGCTGATGCCGTCATCCGACACCTTCCGGAGGCCGGGGACCTTGAAGAACTCGGGGATCGGGTCCCCGGACTCCTCGTCCGCGATGGAGGTGCAGCCGAGCGCGTGCAGACGATCCATGAGAACCCTGCGAACCTCGGCCCGATCCATCCGCCGCCCCTCAGCGCGAGCGTCTGATTATCGCCGACGGCGGCATTGCTCCTCATCGCCGCGTGCGCATCCGAGCGACGGCCCCTCGGGCTAGGTTCCCGACGTGTTGGGCGCCCAGAGGACCCGCTCGGTCGCTGACATCCCAGTCGCGCACACACCGCCGAACGGCTATGGCGACCAGATGCCAGCCCCCGTGCTGGATGGGTGCGCCGATCCATTGGTCCACGGCGCGCCGGACCTCCGAGGAACTTGGGAAGTCGTCGAGGTGATGGTCGAGGGCGAGACGGTCTCGCGGCATCCGGCCCTGGGACACGTGCAACGAATCGAGCAGAGCGGCGATCGGCTCGTCGTCACTGCCGGCGGCATCGTCCACGACATGCGCTGCGACGGCACTGTCGAGCACGGCGTGCACGACGTCGCCGAGTTCGACAAGCAGACCCCGATCGTGGTCGTGGCCTCGTACGAGGACGGCGTCCACGTGCTCCGCCCGGTCGGGCTCCCGGTGGAGGTGAAGCGCCGGCGTGACGGTCCCGACATGCTCTGGGACTACGTCGGCTTCCAGGCTCGTCTTCGTCGGCTCACAGCCACGCCCTGACGACCGAGGCGACGAGTAGTCCGATGGCGGTCACCCGTCTGGCGAACCTCGCAGTGAAGGTGAGCGATCTCGACGCGGCACTGGCCTTCTACCGATCGGCTGGGTTTGAGACCACCTCGCCGATCGACTGGGAGGGAGCTCGGCGAGCCGAGGTCTGGCTCGGGCCGGTCCAGCTGACCCTGTTCACCCGGGCGATCTACGAGGACGCGTGCGACCTCCCTGCCGACTGCTTTCTGCACCCGGCGCTCCTGTGTGACGACCTCGAGGCCCAGCTTCAGGGTCACACCGTGCTGTGGGGACCACGAGTCGTCCGCGGCCAGTTCGGAGTCCGGCGGATCGCGTTCGTCGAGGCGCCGGGTGGAATACGACTCGAGTTCATGGAGCAGCTCGAGGAGCCGACCGAGCCTCCGCCTCGGTAGCCTCGAATTCATGACGCTCACCGATCGGCAGCGCGTGCCTACGGCATCGACGAACCGATGACTTGAGCCTTCCCCGAGTCGAGCCCCACCCGCGTGCTCGGTGCGCTGGCGAACCCGTATCGTTCGATCCTGCCGAGGAAGCCCGAGCCGACCACGGGCCGGTTTGCGCCGGAGTGAGATGTGAGTGACCAGTGGGAAACCGGGCCGCAATGGGGAGCGGCCGAGAGTGAGTCGCGGCGCCTCGGCCCTCGGGTGCTGGCCGTCGGGTTCTTGCTCGTGGTCCTTTTCGGCGGTGGCTTCGCGCTCGTCCGGTGGGGGATCAACGGTGGCTCCTCGTCGTCGAGCAGCCGAAGCTCGTCGACCACCCCCGCGCCTCCGAAGGATGCCGCGAGCTCAGCATTGCCCGCGATCGTCCTCCAGCCCTCTGACGTGGACCCGACGTTCAGCGTCCGGGTCCTCGTCCGAGGTGACCAGCTCCGAGGCCAGACGACCGCGACGCTCGACTTGTGCAACGGCAAGTTTCCGAGTGAGGCCCACCGCACCGCCCGTTTGCAGGACGCCCTGCTCGACGCCCAGGGCACTGAGCTGCTGAGCACGGAGGCGGTCCTGTACAGCAACCCGAGCGCTACGGCCCAGGCCTTCAGCGAGCTCACGAGAGTCGCGGCGAGCTGCCCCGGCACCCCGGTTGCGAGCCCGGTCGGGGAGCCGAAGGTCACCACGAAGTTCAATCCCGCACCCGACGCCGGCTGGGCATCCGTCCCAAGCGTCGAACGGCAGGCCTACAGCTTCACGACGACCGACAGCACCGGGAAGAGCTTCCCCGGTCTGGCGGTCTATCTGCGGCACGGACGCGCGCTCATGGGCATCTACTTCGCACAGCCCGCGGCAGCGCAGCCGGCCGTTGGTGGGCAGTCGACGATCCAAGGCATTGTCACGTTGTTCGCGAATCGCCTCGCTCAGCTGCCGGCGGCTGTCGTCGGCCAGTGATCATGCTGGTGGGTCCTCCCTATCCGCTCCGCCGATCGTGGTTGCGCCAGGGTCGACAGGGTGATCTGACCTCACTGCGCTGACTCGCGATCCACTAGATCGCGAGTCGGGGCGCTATGCCCTTGCGGCAAGTGGTTCCAGCACCCCCGCCAGCTGCGCCGGCGAACTGATCATCACGTCGTGGCCGGTCTCGAGCTCGATGACTTCGACGGTGCCGCCCGGCGATTCGCGGAGGTTCGCGATGGCACGGTCCTGGTCCGCCGGCGGCAACGCCTGGTCCTTCAGCAGCCGGATGTAGGTCTTCGGCAGCTCGGGCGGTATCTCACGGCGGGTGACGCGCTCACCGAACACTGCTAGCGCTTCCGGACCCGTGTGGTCGAGGACCAGGCGCGTCTGCTCCTCGTCCATGTCGTTGCAGAACATGTACCGAATGGTCGCCTCGTCGAGGCCCCCACCGCTCGGTGGGCTCGTTGGCGCGTCGTCGACGAGCTCCCGCGCACGGGACTGAGAATCCGACGGGACGCCGTCGACCACGAGGCCACCCTCGGGCGGGACCATGCACGACACGAAGACGAGATGGGCCACACGCTCTGGTGTCCGTCGGGCCACCTCCGCGATGGTCAGCCCGCCCATCGAGTGGCCGACAAGCACGAAGCGGTCGAAACCAGCCGTGTCGACATCGGAGATCGTGGAGGCGGCGAAGTCGTCGATCGTGATCGACGCCAGCTCCTCGGGCATCGGGCTGGGGTCGCCGACTCCCCGAACGGCCTTCGGCGGGAGATCTACCGCGAGGGCCTCGCCGTCAAGGTGAGCGAGCAGCGGGTCCCAGCACCAAGCGCCGTGCGCTCCCCCGTGGACCAGGACGACGGGCGCGCTCACCGGCCTACCTGGCTCCGATCAACTCGTTACCGCCCACGGCCGCGGGTGCTGAAGAGCGGAAGATCAAGTGGCGAAACGAGTCCTGGCGGTGCCGCGCACACGGCTGGGATCGCATTGATCACGCGCATCGCGCTGCCGAGGATCCCGGCCTCGTTGTGGTCGCCGCTGGCGCCGATCGGCTCAATCTCGCACGTATACGAGGGGTCACCTCGGACTTCGATCCGATAGCCGGAGCGGTTGTCCGAGAGTCGGGGCCATTGCGGCCCGATGTCGGCACGGAGCCGGTTGACGTGTGCGGCAACAACCGCCGGCTGGCCGCCGACCAGGCCCTGAAGCTCGAACCGAACGCCGGCGCACGTGCCGCGCTCGATCGTGCCCATGGCAGTCTCGAACGTCTCGGGAGCTGGCAGCCGCTCGTGGTCAACCCGCAGCTCTTCGACCGCCCAGCCGAGGCCATCGGCGAGGAGGTGAACGATGCCGCCCCATCCGCCGGCGATCGCTCCCGGTGCGAAGAGGGGAGCCTCATAGTCGAGGGGCCGGCCGTAGCCGAAGAACGCGCCCGTGAAACCAGGGTCTTCGTACGTCGAGTAGTCCATCAGCTCGGTGACTCGCACCCAGTCCACGGTTTGACACGCACAGGCCAGCGCCAGCGGGAGGACGTCGCCCGACCAGCCCGGGTCGAGCCCGCTGGTGAAGAGTGTCGTCCCACCCTGCGCACACGCCGCCTCGAGTCGCTCTCGAAAAGCGGCCGGCATCGCCGGCGGGTAGACGAGGAAGACGAGCGCGGTGTTCACCACGTTCGCCCCGGCTTCGAGCACCAGCGCGATCTCGTCGAGGGTCTTCGAGATCCTCGTCTCGCCCTGCACCATGTACGAGACACAGTCGGGGTGCAGATCGAGGAGAGCGTCCACGTCGTTGGTTGCGGCGACGCCGGTCGGCGCGCTGAGCCCGCAGAGATCGGCTGCATCTCGGCCGACCTTGTCGGGGGAGTGAGCGTGAACGCCGACCAGCTCGAGATCCGGCCGCTCAATGATGGCTCGGAGTGCGGGACGCCCAACGTTGCCGGTCCCCCACTGGATGACCCTCAAGGGCCGAGACGGGGTGCTCGGTCCGACCGTCACCGTCTCCGAGGTGCCGGACATCTCGCGTGTCGTCAGTTCCGGAGGTCGGTGATGACGGCTCGTCCCAAGTACTTGGTGGACTCCAAGTCGTCAAAGATCTCGTCTAGCTCCGAGAGCGAACCGGTGCGCGACACGTGACTCTTGACCTTGCCCGCGATGGCGAGATCGATGAGCTCGCGCATGTCCTGCACGGTGCCGACCGCCGAGAAGATGATCGTCGCGTCGCGGGTGAACAACTCCAACGGGTTGAACGTCAAGTGGCCCTCGCTCGTCGCGGGGAGTCCAACCGCCACGAGCAGCCCGCGCCGTCGAAGCACCTTGAAGGCGATGTTGTAGCCAGCCATCTTCGCCGCGAACACGAGGCTGGCGTCAACGCCCCCGAGCTCATTGTTGATCGTGGCGATCGCGTCGTCGGCGCTGACCGCCATCTCCGCTCCGAGAGACCGGACAAACTCGAGCCGTTCTTGGCCGACGTCCACACCGACGACGCGGTAGCCGAACGCCTGCGCGAGCTGTACCGCGTAGTGCCCGAGCCCACCCGCCGCCCCGATCACCGCGACCCAGCGCCCCGGTCGCACCCGATGGTCCATCAGCTTCTTGACCGCGCCGTAGGCGGTGAGGCCCCCGCACGCGAGCGGCGCCTCTTGGTCGGAAATGCTGTCTGGGATCCTCACGAGGCCGGGCGCGTAGGCCGAGAACTGCTCGGCGAACACGCCCATGACGCCTTTCGCCTGTGAGCAGTGTCGCGGGTGGCCCGACAGGCAGTACTCGCAGGCCCCGCACCAGTAGCCGCCACCCGTGCCGCCAAGGCCGAGGATGACGCGATCGCCGACGCTGACGAACCGATCAGCGCCAGGACCAAGCGCCTCAACGACCCCGATCCCCTCGTGACCAAGGTTGACGAACCCTCGCATGCCAGCCCAGTCGCCTCTCCGCATGTGAAGGTCCGAGTGGCACACGCCCGCGGCAGAGATCCGCACGAGCGCGTGATCCACTGCAAGTTCGGGCGTGGGCTCGTCGCGGATGACGAGCTCCCCGGAGTCCAGTCGTGCCGCTTTCATCCGTCGCCTCAACCATTGTTCGCTGCGTCGAGGCCCGATCCTGCCATACGCCGAACAAGGACGGCTCGTGACTCGCGATCCCTGAGATCGCGAGTCACATGGAGCGGACTGGCACTGTCCCCGAGCCCAGCCGCGAATCGGCCCGAGCCCGATCGGTCATCCCGAGGTCAAGCGAGCCTGCGCGAGTGCTCGGCGCCCGGCGAGGACACCGAACCCGGCTGCGACGAGTGGGGCCACCGCAGCGATGATGACGATGGAGCGCGGTCCAAGCACGTCCGCCACGGCGCCCAGGGCTGGCCCGCCGATCGGCGCCGTCCCGATCAGGAGCACACTCTGCAGTGCCAGGACACGCCCGTGCATCTGAGGGTCGGCTCGCACCTGAATGATCGCGGTTGTCGCGGTCATGTACGTGACGCTGGTCGCCCCAACGAGCAGCACGACCGGCACCGCGAATGCGACGGAAGGCACGGCGGCGAAGATCGCGATCGCGATGCCGAACGAGGCTGCACCGGCGACCACTCTTCGGAAGTCCGCGTAGCTCCGCCGAGCCACGACGATCGCAGCCACGAGTGCCCCGAATCCGAAACCTGCGTAGACAACCGTGTAGGCGCCATCCCCTCCTCCGAGTCCCTTCTCGATGAAGAGCGGGAAGATGACGCTGAAGTTGTAGCTGATCGTTCCGATTACAGCCAACATCACGAACGACACCCACAGTTCTGGGATCTTCGCCACATATCGGATCCCCTCGCGAACTTGCCCCTTGCCCTTTGGAGTTACCGGAACCCGGCGTAGCTCCTCAGGCCGCATCATCCAGAGCGCGAGCAGCACGAACACGTAGGAGATGGCGTCGATAGTGAAGGCCCAGCCAAAGCCAAGCGACACGATCAGAAGACCGGCGACGGCGGGGCCGATGATGCGAGACGCGTTCACGAGCGCGCTGTAGAGCGTGACAGCGTTCGGCACGTCCTCCGTCCCGACCATCTCGGTGACGAAGGAACGACGGACGGGGTTGTCGAACGCGAGCATGCAACCGCCGGCGGCCGCAGTGAGGTAGAAGGCCAGGGTTGGCGCGTGGGGCAGAAAGGCGAGGATCGCCAACGTGAAGGACTCGACCATCTCGAGCGTCTGCGTCACGAACAGCAGTCGGCGCTTGTTTGATCGATCAGCGATCACGCCGCCCCAGGCTGAAAGCAGGAGGATCGGCCCGAACTGGCAGGCGGTGATTGCGCCGACGGCCAGGCCACTGTTCGTGCGATGCAGGATCAGCAGCACGACCCCGACGATGGTGAGCCAGTTGCCGCTGTTGGAGATCAGTTGCCCGAAGAAGAAGAGGCGGAAGTTTCGATGGTGGAGAGACTGGAAGGTCCGGGGCCTCGATTGGGTAGCCGGCAGAGGCGCTTCGGTGTCCATTGCGTCGTCGTCGACGTAGCCACCGAAGCGGGCGGTGAGGCGACTCGGGATCAGACGCACACGCTCAACATGCCACCAATAGGGACCGAACCGCGGGCCGTTTGCTGAGAGGCGGACCGGGGTCGAGGCCGCATCGCTTCCCGATCGAGAGCGGAGCCCGAGCTCCGCGACTCGCGGTGTAGCAGACCGCGAAGTCAGACCTCGACGAGATGTATCGATTGACGGCGGAGTCTCAAGCGGCCAGGGCGGAATAGAGTGTTGACGTGCTTGAGCAACGTGAAGTAGTGGCTGCCCACCGTGAGCTGTGCGAGGCGAGTGACGCCGTCCGTCACCTGCTGGTCGTGGAAGGCCTGACCCAGTCGCAGATCGATGATGCGCGGGATCGCCTCGCGCGAGCGTACAAGCGGGCGGAGGTTATTGACTTGGAAGTCATCCACGTCTGAAGCGCTGACCGGTCTGACGTCCGGTGCCCTTGTAGGAGCGAAACCGCGCTCCGGCGTTGAAGACGACTCGCGATCCAGGCAACCGCGAGTCGGGCGGCATGGATCAGTGAGGCATCAGAAGCGGCTGTCCCGGATGGCGGGGTGACTCGCGGCTCAGTAGACCGCGTCTTCGTCCTCGGGACCTGCGTTCGGCCCGGCGCGGGCGGTGAGACCGCCCGCGTCCTCAAGCATGGTGAACGAGATTGACGATGACGTGCGGCGTGTTTGGCGGGATCGTCACGGTGCCGGTTGACTCGTCGACGCCCGCGACGCCGGAGTGACGCAGGTTGTGGACGAAGGCGGGGAGCTGCAGGAGGACTGCGCCGCCGGGGTCGTCGCCCGTCAGCTGGAGCGAGACAGCTCGATCGTGGATGGAGATGGTGAACCCGAGTCGACGGCCGTCACGACCGGGAAAGTTGGTCACCGAGATCCTGCCGGTGCGGACCCAGGCGTTGGGGATCCCCCGTCCGATGATGATGGAGCCATCGGATCGCTGCACCACCAGGGAATCGAGGAGCACCTTGTTCGCGTTGGCGATGCCCCAGGCGTGAGGCGCTGAGCCCTGGCCGGAACCGGGGTGACTCCCGATCCAGGGGGACGCGGCGCTTGGAGCGCTGACGCTCTCCCACCACGAATAGGGGCCGCTCTGGGTGTTGCGGATCATGAACTCGTAGCTCACGATCCCTTGGTCTCGGTGGTGGGTGCTGGCCAGTCCCCAGCTGCCGTAGCCGGCGTTGTAGCCGGTGGAGTAGTAGTAAGCGGGCGGGTAGCCACCGAACGTGTTGGTTGGAAGCTTGCCTCGGAGCGCACGGAAGCCGCTGGCATAGGTCGAGTCGATGAGGTCGACGCCAGGACCGATCACGTTGGCGCCGAAGAGGTAGCCGTCCCAGGCCCAGCGTCCGAACAAGAACGGTGCCGCCCAGTTGGCGTCTCGCGGATCCGCACACGTATTGAGGCTGTTGGGATCGAGCATCGAGCAGGGCAGGTACCCGAGGTGGTACTTGCGGACGGTGGCCGTGAGCGTCTGGTTCGTGGCGGCCAACAAGCTGTCGTACTGCTGTCTCGCCCACGCGGCCTCGCCCGCGTCACCGATTCTCTGGGCGACATACCGGTAGGCGGTGAGTCCCATCAGTGCTTCGTAGTTGTCGATCGTCCAGGAGCCTGGAAAGTCGATATCCATGGTGCGGTGCATGATCCCGTTGGGCGCTCGATCAAGCGCGATCCGATGCGCGGTGTCCTCGATGCTCGCAGTCTTGGAGCCGTTCCGTCCCTCGGTGGAGAAGTTGGCTCTGACGAAGCCGAGGTCGCCGGTCTTCAGGAGGTAGATGGCCCAGGGCCATGCGTAGGTCCAGAGCCCGTCTTCGTATTGGCCCTGCGATCCGACGACGGCGCGGGCGCTGAGGAGCAGCGCCTGGGCGTTGGAAAAGTCGCCTTGAGTGAAGAGGTTGGCGAGGATGCCGATGACGTCGTGGCTGTACTCGGCCTCGTAGTTGTTGACACCCGTGTTCAAGTGATCACCGCTTCGGGCAATCTGGGTGTAGATGAAGCCGCTCCGATAGGCGTCGGCGAGTTGCCGGTCGGGTATCCCGATCTGGCTGATCGTGGCGAGCCGAGCGTCCCAGAACGCTCGCATGTGTGCGAAGTGCAGGTCGAAGCCGCCTGCGGTGCTCAGCGCCTCGCTCGAGGGCCACGAATACGCCTGACCGAAGCGATCCACTGCGATGACGTAGTCATGGTTGGCCGTCGCGCCGGGCGCGACGGTGACCGACGGAGCGCTGAGGGGAAGGAGCCCGGGGGAGGGCTCCGGATCGGCGCGGATGGGGCGGCGCGTCGGATTGTGGATCGCGACCCGGCTGTAGACAGCGACGAATGGGTTGCCGCCGATCGACACCTGGTCACCGAAGTTCGTGATCGAGATGTCAAGCCCGAACCGTTGGAACGTCGAGTCCAGGGCCGGCAGGTAGCCGGCGGCGTTGGTCCAGGTCGTCTTGGAGTCGTTGTAGATGCCATAGCCGTACGTGGTGTCGACGCCGTTCTGCACATAGAAGCTGCCGCCGAGACAGGCCACGACACCTTGGTTGTTCCCTTGCCAGCCGATGGCGCTGGCATCACCGAACTTGCCGTGGATGCTCTCCGCGCTTCCGGGGGTGCATTGATACGGCATGTCAGGGGCGAGTGCCGCCGAAGCTCGGTCTCGCGGGCTCGCGCCGATGACCGAGGGACTGCCTACGAGGAGAGCGACGACGAGCGAAGTCACGGCGGCGGCAAGTCCCCAGCGGCGACCCGCCGTTGCCTCGGGAGCCCTATCGCAACCGGTGACGATCATCCTCCCGCTCGTGGACGAGGTCATGGCAGCCGGCGTGCGCCATGGCTCCGATCGTCGGCGGTCGCCGATGTTAGAGGCCGCGCTTCTGAGGTCGGCCGTGACGCCCAGTGCCCCGACGAGCTGATCACCTAATCGCACCGAAGGCTCAGACTCACCACCGGGTGCCACGGCCCCTGACATGGCGCGGCGTCGACGCCTACGCTGCCTCCACGGATCGCTTCCGAGGAGATCGGGGGGTGGATGACCGACCAGTTGCAGGTCGCTGGTTCGTTCGAGGCGGAGGGCACCCAAGACGCGGCAAGGCGGTCCATTCAGATCGTTCCACTGCGCGGCCTACCGATCGTCGGCGTCCTAGTTGTCTTCCTCATCCTCTCCATATCCCAGGATTGGCGATGGGGTCTCGACTTCTTCCACGTCGCCGGTGGAGCGCTCTGGACATCTATTGACCTCTTCGTGGGCCTTGTTATAGGACCGATCCTCGGGCGGCTCTCTATTCCAGCGCGCATGGAGTTCTCTGCTCGATTCATGCCGAAAATGGTTCTGCTGATGCCGACCGTGGTGCTCATGACGCTCGCGGCGGGCTTCCAACTTGCCATCACGCTCCATAACTTGGAGCCCTCCAGTCCGAACCACGTATGGCTGATGGCATCGTTCGCCATCGTGGGGGTCATGGCTGTCATTGCGCTCGGCATTCTCGAGCCGGCAAACATCGCCGTTCTGTTCGAACTCAGGAAGCCCAACCCGAACGGCGAGTTGATCGGCCGACTCATGCGACGGTTTGTGTACACGGCAGGCATCCTCGGCATTATGCAGATCGCGACGGTTGTGATCATGACCCGGGTGACGACACAGTGACGGCTCAGGCGCCCGCAGGAGAACTCACACGCATCAACCGGCACCTGCCGCCGATCGTTCAGCTCGCGGCTGGGTCGTTGGCCGCGGCCGTTATCGGCGGGATCTACATGGCTTCCTATTTCCCGAGTCGCCCACCGCTTGGTTTACCGATCACCCTGCTCATTGTCGGCCTGCTCCTCTTAGGAACGGCTCTGATCATGCTCGCCCGCATCGGGGATTTCGGGTGGCGCAGTTTCCGGGTCGTCGGCTTCTGGACCCTGGTCGCGTACGTGGTTCAAGCCGGGATGATCGGCTATGCCTTTGTCCATAACGGGGCTAGGGGCTCGCCGCTCGTCGTGATCATCTTTCTGCTCGTCGTCTTCGCTGTTTCCGTCCCCCTGATGATCAGCTTCACTGTCGGCCGTTATCAGCCTCGATAGGCCGCGCGTCGACACGGCGGGCGGGGGCGGCACCGGCGGCGGTTCAGCGATCCGACTCGCCGTTCAGCACACCGCCAGTCGAGCGAGCTACGAATGAGAGAGGCGCCCGAACGGGCGCCTCTCTCGCGTGCGTTGAAAGTCTCGGTGATGTCTAGGGCAGATTTCCCTGGCGGTTGCCACACACGGCGCTGTTGTTCAGTCCCGTTTGCGTTCCATCGGCCCCGCCCGCGAAATTGTTACCAGGCCCAAACGCGGCAAAGGCTCCCGAGCCCGCTCCGCTGCCGCACTGAGCCCCGACCTCGGTGGTTCGCGCACCACCGACGGCAGGGCCGTGCGGAGAGACCGTGCCTCGGTAGTTATTCGGATCGGCGTGTGCGGTGCCCACGAGGGGAACTACCAGCATCGTGGCACCAAACACTCCGGCGATGATCAATCTCTTCATCAACTCGCTCCCTGCTCATAGTTGTGCATCGTTTGCCTCGGCGAGACTCGAAAGGCCCCACCGAGCCCCGTGGGCGAACGTAGGAGTGCCTGGGAAACGATGGAGCCTCTACTTCGCAGGGAACGAGGAATCGCTCCCGTAGAGCATCACAGACGCCACCCGAGCCCCCACTGCCCAGCCCAGGCGGGAGTCTGTCAAGTCAGGAGGGATTGGTCAAAGGTCGCGCGCTTGTCGAGTCCCCGACGAACTCCGTCCACTCCGGCCACGCCGCGCGTGACTGGGCGCTCGAGCAGCCGATCGGCGGGTCGGCTGCCGTCCAGCGGCTGCGCCGTGCCAGGTTCGCGCTAGTCAGCCAGTGAAGCGGGGCGTGGCTACGACGGCCACGACACAGCCGGAGCTGGCCGGGTCGACCGTGATGCGCACACTTCCCGTTCCGGTGTTCACGCCGGGCTGGAAGACCGTCGTGGGTGGTCCGAACCCTGACCCGCCCCCACCTGCACTGCCCTGCGCCGCGACCTCGTCCAGCGTGCCGGCGGATCCGCCGCCACCGCCGTACCAGCCGCCGCCGCCGCCACTACCAGCGAAGACGTCCGACGCGCCCGCGCCACCGTGCCCGAATACCCCCGCCGAACCGTCGGGCCCGAATGGGAAACCAACGCCCGCGATTCCAGGACCGACCTGTGTCCCACCGCCACCGGCGCTGAGGTCGGTCGGGTCCTGCGGATCGCCCTTCCCGCCGGACGCGCCGCCGCCGGACCCGCCGTCCAAGAAGTTCTCGATCGTTCCATCGAAGAACGAGAACCCGGCCCCGCCGCCGCCACCACCGACCAGCACCCGGTGGTTGAGGTCATTGCCACCTTGGCGGATGTCGGAAGAACCGCCGCCGCCGGCGCCATCGGCCA